>Ga0214919_10000207_pt1 | contig 101941 bp, 78 predicted proteins | sample LL1503_MetaG_FD_177994 | JGI IMG/M metagenome (GOLD analysis project Ga0214919, IMG submission 177994) | Freshwater microbial communities from Lake Lanier, Atlanta, Georgia, United States - LL-1503 | ecosystem: Environmental > Aquatic > Freshwater > Lake | place: USA: Georgia | collected...
TGCCGCCACTGTCCGTGGAGGAGCTTCAGGCTCCGGTGAAACGGGAACCGCCCCTCAACGCTCCCGCCTGCTTCGCAGGCGGGCTGCTTAAGGGAATCCCGGCCCTTCAGGGCCGGGAGGAGGTCAATGACAGACTCTTTGGCGGAAAATTTCCGATTACGACGGGCGGCAGGCTGGGCGATGCCTTGCTGCAGCGCGTCGCGGGCGGGGGATTTCCAGCTGCCGTGGCCCGCACTACCGAGCGACGGCGGCGAGAGTGGCATCTGCAGTATGTCACCGCGATCACCCAACGCGACCTACGCGAGCTGACGCGCATCCGATCCCTCGACGTGCTGCCAAAGCTGCTGGAACTGGCCGCCGGTCAGACCTCCCGACTCTTCAATGCAAGCGAACTTGCGGGACCTTTTGAGCTCAGCCGACCCACGATCCGCGAATACCTGACGTTGCTCGAACAGGTTTTCCTAATCGATATCCTGCCGCCGTGGCACTACAATCGGTTAAGCCGGCTCATCAAGACGCCAAAATTGCACCTCGCCGACACTGGCCTCGTCGCAGCCTTGCTCGGAGCCGATGTTGCCACGTTGAAGGAAAACCGTCCGCTCTTTGGCCAACTGTTGGAGACCTTCGTCTATCAGGAACTGCGTCACCAGTCCTCCTGGACTGACGGAAGCCATCGATTTTTCCATTATCGGGACAAGGACCAACTGGAGGTTGATATTGTGCTAGAGCGCGACGGTCGCCTGATCAGCGGCGTTGAGGTCAAGGCGTCATCCACCGTAAGCGAGAGTGACTTTCGCGGGCTCAATCGACTACGAGATGCGACAGGCGCGGCGTTTCGCTGCGGAATCGTCCTCTACGATGGCGACTCGGCCTTGTCTTTCGGCCACCAAATGTTCGCCGTGCCCATCGCCGAACTCTGGGCCGCGCGAAAATAAACGCCGTCACCGCCTCTGCCCTACGGAACGCCGCGTCCGATTGCCTCTTAAGCGCGGAAACCGGGCGTCGTCGGAGTGCTCGAAAGTATCGCGATCTGGCTGCTTGGAGCCGATCAGTCCGCGGTTATTAGCGCCACATTCGTTCTTGTTGAAATCGCGTCTACTCCGCCAGTTTACAAAGATTTAGCCCAACAAAAAGCCGACTCATTGGAGTCGGCTTTTTACTAACTATGGCTAATACCGCGGTAAACGCGGACTATTTGAAGCAGTTAATGACGTAGAGCGTCACGAACCTCGTTATTCACTGGACTAAAACCGCCGAGAAACAAATTACTCCCGTCTCGAATTGAGCAAATAGAGCAAATAGAGCAGCGAGCTCACGAAGGCCGCCACGTATGTCAGGGCGGCGGCGTTGAGGGTCGCGGTCACGCCGGGCATTTCATCGCGGTCAACAATACCTAGGCCCACCAGCTCAACCTTGGCCCGGCGACTGGCGTCGAATTCAACGGGAAGGGTCACTAATTGAAACACCGTCAACACCGCGTAGCACAGGATCGCAATATCGAGCAACATGCCGGAAAGCCCGCGCGCCATGAAAAACCCCGCAAACATGACAATCGGCAAGGCCCGTGACACAAAGTTCGTCGCTGGCACCAAGGCCATACGGAAATGTAACATGGAGTAGCCGATTTTGTGCTGGATGGCGTGGCCGGCTTCGTGCGCAGCGACGCCGAGGGCGGCGAGGCTCGTGCCGTTGTAGTTTTCTTCTGAAAGCACCAAACGCTTGTTAATCGGATCGTAGTGATCTGTGAGGTGCCCTTCGGTGGCCGCAATCTCGACATCGGTGATACCGGCGCGCGCCATGACGGCCTCGGCGGCTTCGCGCCCGGTGATGCGACCCCGGGATGGGATCTGGGCGTTTTTGTTGTAAACGGTCGAAACCCGGATCTGCGCATATACGGAGAAAATCATGACCAGCACGAGCAAGACCATGAAGACCCAAGACGGCAGGAATGAACTTTTACCAAGGAGGGCGAGCGTGAGAGGAAGACTCATAATTGGAATGGGTTAATGAAGATGAAGGTGCCATCGCCAAACGAGGGCGATGCGCAATCACCTTACTCAAAACACCAAATTTGCCAGTGAAAAACAACGCATTGGAAACACCGGCACTGGTTTCTAGCCCACCCGGCGCTCCTCCAATCACCGCGCCTAGGCCCGGCACAGAGTGGTCCAAAGCAGGCAAAAAGAACCCCGAAGACTTATTTAAAATCTTCGGGGTCAAAGTGGTGGCAAGACCCGGAATCGAACCGGGGACACGTTGATTTTCAGTCAACTGCTCTACCAACTGAGCTATCTTGCCGTCTCTACGAAGGGCCAGAGCAAAGGGCGCCAACGGACAGCGTCAACGGGAATTTCAAAACTCCTATTCCGCTCCGCCGGCCCTGCACAAGGCGCCGGTGACGGGGCTTTAGGCTTCGACTCGGTAAACCCCCGCGCCAACAGCAACACCACGCCCATCCCCGCGTAGCCCAAAGCGTAATTCGTCGCCGAAAACAAACCGCCAGCCGGCGCTACTCCCGAGGCCACTGCACAAGCACGGGCAGAGCGCTCACCGTGTTAAGGTAGAGAATCGCCACGAATCCAATAATCCGACAATCACAAACCCGCGGCCGCACACGAACTTTACCCCCGCCCCTAGATACTACATCTTGATGATGAGCAGCACACTAAGCAGAGAAAGTGCCCGTAGCTTGCGCCGGACGCCCCGTTCATCAATGAAACTCTTCCCATGACTTCCGCTGCCGAGCTGCGCGCCTTCATCGCGAACCTCCCCAAGACCGAGACGCACCTGCATATTGAGGGCTCCTTGCCCATCGAACTCGCGCGTCGCATCGACCCGGTCGCGTTCGCCTCGCCTCCGCCGTATTGGCACCCAGATTACCGCTTCGACGGTTTCGCGCTATTTCAAGAGCAGTTCGATTCCTGTTTTTTCAAGTGGTTCGTCTCACCGGAAAATTATTACGAGAGCTGCCGCCGTGTCTTCGCCAATGTCATCGCGCAAAACTGCGTTTATCTCGAATGCAGTTTCCATCTCGGGACCGCCGAGCGTATCGGCGCGACGCCATTGCGCGAGATCGCCCGGGCGATTCACGCGGCTAAACCCGCCGGCCTGGAGCTGCGGCTGTATCTTGGGATGTTTCGCGATCACTACGCCGGCCCGCTCGCGCGCGTGGTCGATGAGGCCATCACTTGGGACGAGGTCGCTGGCGTCGATTTGCACGGCTTTGAAAGCCCCGAATTTCAACCCTGGAGCGCCGAGGTCTGGTCGCGGGTGCGTGCGCTCGGCAAAACCACTAAGGCTCACGCCGGCGAATTCTCGCCCGCCTCCGATGTTCGTCGCGCCGTCGAATTTCTTGGCACCCGCCGCGTCCAACACGGCCTCGGCGCCCTTAATGATCCCGCCACGCTCGCCCTACTCCGCGAACGCGATGTCACCCTCGACATGACGCCGATCAGTAACGTCAAACTCCGCGCCGTGCCGTCGATGCGCGAGCACCCGATCCAGCGTTTTCTCGACGCCGGCATTCGCTGCACGGTCAGCACCGATGACCCCATGCTTTTCGGCAATCAGCTCAACGACGACTACTTCGCCCTCGCCACGGAAGCAGGCCTCAGCCGCGCCACGTTGATCCAAATCGCCCGCAACGGCTTTGAGGTCGCCGATCTCTCCGCCGCCACTAAGCAAAACTATTTCGCGCAACTCGCTACGCTCGCCACCACCCATGCGTCCTAAAACTCTCCTCGTAAAAAACGCGGCGGTCCTCGTCACCATGGACGACGCCCGCCGCGAGCTCCGCGACGCCGGCCTCTACATCGAGGACAACCGCATCGTGGCCGTCGGCCCCACCGCGACGCTACCTGCCACCGCCGACGAAATCCTCGACCTTCGCGGTCACATTGTGCTCCCCGGCCTGATCAACACGCATCACCACATGTATCAGAGCCTAACCCGCGCCGTCCCTGCCGCGCAGGATGTGGAACTCTTCGGCTGGCTCGAAACCCTTTACCCCATCTGGGCCCGGCTCACGCCCGAAATGATCCGCGTCTCGGCCCTCACCGCGATGGCAGAACTCATTCTGTCGGGCTGCACCACCTCTTCCGATCACCTCTATCTCTACCCCAACGGCGCGCGCCTCGACGACACCATCGAATCGGCCGCTCGCATCGGCCTGCGTTTCCACGCCAGCCGGGGCAGTATGAGCGTCGGACGTAGCGCCGGCGGCCTCCCCCCCGATAGCTTGGTCGAAAACGAAGCCTCTATCCTCCGCGACACCCAACGCCTCATCGAGACCCACCACGACGCCTCCCGCTACGCGATGCAGCGCATCGTAGTCGCCCCGTGTTCGCCGTTTTCTGTCAGTCGGGATCTCATGCGCGAATCGGCCGTGCTCGCTCGCACCCACGGCGTTTCCTTGCACACGCACCTCGCCGAAAACGCCAATGACGTCGCCTACTCGCGCGAGAAATTCAATCGCACACCCGCCGAATACGCCGAAGAACTCGGCTGGGTCGGCCGCGACGTCTGGCACGCGCACTGCGTCCAACTCGACGACCACGGCATCGACCTCTTCGCCCGCACCGGCACCGGCGTCGCGCATTGCCCATGCTCCAATATGCGCCTAGCTTCCGGCATCGCGCCCATCTGCAAGATGACCAAGCGCGGCGTCTCCGTCGGCCTCGGCGTTGACGGCTCCGCGTCGAATGACAGCGCGCATCTGCTCGGTGAAGCCCGCCAAGCTATGCTACTCCAACGCGTCGGTTTCGGCCCCGCCGCGATGACCGCGCGCGACGCACTCACACTCGCCACGCGCGGCGGCGCCGCCGTCCTCAACCGCGACGACATCGGCGTCCTCGCCCCGGGCATGGCCGCCGACTTCATCGCCTTCGATCTAGCGAATCCCAACTTCGCCGGCGCGCTCCATGATCCCGTCGCCGCGCTGGTGTTCTGCACCCCCGCCCAAGTCGCGCTTAGCGTCATCAACGGCCGCGTCGTCGCCCGCGACGGCCAACTTACGACCGTCGATCTCCCCGTCATCATCGAGCACCACAACCAGCTCGCTGCGACGTTGCTCAACAGCTGAGACCGATAGCGGCGGCGAAATTCGAGCAGGTCACTCCCCGCCCGAACCGTGCATTACAGCAATGTCTTCGGCAATTGTGGCATCAATTTCTTGATATCCTGCACCGCGTCGCGGTGACACACAAGAATTGCATCGGCGGTTTCGACGACAACCAAATCATTGACCCCGACAAGAGCGATCGTCCGACCATTACTGACAGCGATATTGTGCTCCGCATTCACTATCACCACGGGACCACGCACGGCATTGCGCGCCGCATCTCGCGGCAAATGTTTCGGCAACGCCGTCCAGAGCCCGACATCGTCCCAGTCGAACTCCGCCAGCATCGTCTCGACTGCAGCCGCGTTTTCCATGATCGCGTAGTCCACGGAAACCTTCGGCTCCAGCGTCGGAAATTTCGCCGCCAAAAATGCTGTCGGATCGCCCACGGGAAACTCTCGAATGAAACCTGCCAGCATCGGGGTTTGTTTATCCGCCTCGGCCAAAAACGCCGCCGCACTCCAGAAAAACATACCCGCATTCCAAGCGTACTGACCGCTTTGGATATAACTCGCCGCCGTCGCCGCATCGGGTTTTTCCACGAAACGCTTCACCTTGCGGAAGCCGTCACCGGCGGCCTCGCCCAACTCGAGATAACCAAAACCCGTGGCCGCATGGTCGGGCTTGATCGCAAACGTCAGCAAGGCCGGTGACGTCGCCGCCCGCCGCAGCGCCGCGCTCACCTGACGGGCGAGCGTCGCGTTGTCCTTGATCAACGCATCAGCGGGAAAAAGCGCGAGCACACCCTGTGGATCACGGGCCCGCACAAGCGCCGTAGCCAAGGCCGCGGCGGCGGCCGTGTCTCGCTTCGCCGGCTCCGCGATGATATTCGCCTCCGCGATTACCCCCGCAAGTGCCGCCCGCGTGGACGCAAGTTGCGCGGTATTAGTGAGTACGAAAATATTTTTTAACGGCACAACGCCCTCGAGACGGCGCACGGTTTCTTCCACGAGGGTACGCTCTGAAAATAATTTAAGCAGATGCTTCGGCGTGGCCGCGCGGCTCATGGGCCAAAACCGTTCACCGCTACCGCCAGCCATAATGCAGGCAAAAAAATGGGACGCATCAGTCATGTAGGTATTCCTTGTCCCAGCCTCGCCGCCCCACGCCAAGCCCGAAACCCAGCGGATCAAAGCGTGATAACGATTTTACCGAACTGTCCGCCCTGTTCCATTAGGTCAAAAGCCTCACTGACATGCTGCAAAGGAAACACGTTGCTGACGACGGGCGCGATTCGATGGCGCGCGACAAAACCCATCATCGATTGCCAATCCGTCGGCGAACCCATCGTCGTGCCTAGCACCGAAACATTACGCCAAAACACTTTCCTCATCGGTAAAACCGGAGGATTTCCTCGGGTTGCGCCGAAAAACACGATTCTTGCTCCTGGCGCCGCGAGATCGATCAACTGCTCGAAACCGGGACCACCGGCACTGTCCACGATCACATCAAAAGCCCCGCTTGGGACCTGCTCAATGACCTGCCCCGCCCATCCGTTCCGCGTGTAATCAAATCCGCCACGCGCTCCGAGAGCGACCGCACGTTTAATTTTCTCCGCGCTACTCGATGACACCCACACCTCTGCGCCGTGGGCCACGGCGAATTGCAGCGCAAACAAAGCCACCCCGCCGCCGATGCCCGTGATTAAAATCTTCTCACCTGCCCGCAACTGCGCGCGCGCAAACAAGGCCCGATAAGCGGTCAATCCCGCCAAGGGCAGTGCGGCTGACTCAAACCAACTCAGATGCGCCGGTTTTGCCGCAAGCTGCAGTACGGGCACCGCAATGTGTTGCGCCAACGTGCCCGCGCGGGGCAGCCCTAATATAGTAAACGCCGGACCCTGGGCGTACTCGCTCGTCCCCCAATCAAAACTGGGGTTAATGACCACTTCGCGCCCGAGCCACGTCGCATCGACGCCCGGCCCGATCACACTGACCACCCCAGCGCCATCCGAGCCTGGCTGCGCCGGATATTTAAGTCCCGCGTATTGCCCGAGCTTAATCCAGAGATCGCGGTGGTTGAGCGCCGCCGCCCGGAGCGTCACTACGACTTCACCTGAGGCGGGCACGGGCGCGGGCACTTCAGTCACATTAAGTTGATTCAACGCGGTGAGCTGGGCGGCTTGCATGTTAGCAAGCTGCGCCCGCTGATCCCTGACGGCAAGCAACGGAATGATTTTGCGGAACGACGCGAGTCCGTGTGCTGTACCCCTGTGCTCCTCGTGCTCAACAAACCCTACGGCGTCCTCTCGCAATTCACCCCAGAGCCGGGTTCGAAGTGGCGCACGCTGGCTGATTTTAAACTCCCACTAGGCGTCTACGCACTTGGCCGTCTCGACGCCGACAGCGAGGGCCTTTTACTTTTCAGCGACGAGCCCGGAATAAATTCTAAACTTCTCGATCCACGCCACGGTCATCGCCGCGAATATTGGGTCCAAGTCGAAGGTCGCCCTACGCCCGAAATTCTCGCGCGACTCTCTGCCGGAGGAGTTCAATTGGACGGTGACCCTACACGCCCCTGCCGCGCCCAATTGCTTGATCCCGCGCCTACGATACCGCCACGCGTCCCGCCGATTCGGGTCCGTCAAACCGTGCCCGACACCTGGATTAGCCTCGAACTTACCGAGGGGAAAAATCGCCAAGTACGGCGTATGACGGCCGCCGTGGGTCACCCGACGCTACGGCTGATCCGGGTACGCACGGGCGACTTTCGGCTCGAAGGGCTCGCGCCGGGTAAATGGCGCGAACTCACATCGAGCGAACGCTCCGCGGTATTCGCTTAAATGCGGACGATCAGTTCTTCGGACTTGAAGCGGACTTTGGGGGCGGCCGCATATTTGTCGTCGGCGGCGCGATAACCCGCTGGGCAGGCCACAACCGTCGTGTAGTCACTACCGGCAAGACCGAGCACTTCGTCGTATTTGACGCGGTCGATGCCTTCCATTGGGCATGTGTCGACACCGAGGAGAGCAGCCGCGGTCATGAATTGTCCCAGCGCGATATAAATCTGATGCGTCTGCCAGGCATCAAGCGTGCCGGCCTTAGCCGCGCCGGCGAGACTGCCGAGCATCATATTTTTATAAGGCGTAAGGGCATCCTTTGAGCCGCCGCGCAACTCGATCGTGCGATCAATAAATTTTTCAACGTGATCGGCACCTAAGTTTTTCTTCACCGCGAACACCACCATGTGCGAAGCATCGGCGGGCTGCGTCTGCCCCCAAGAAAGTGCCACCAATTGAGCCTTAACGGTCGCATCCGTTAAAACCAAAAACTTCCAAGGCTGTAAGCCAAACGAGGAAGGCGAGAGAATCAGCGCTTGTTCGAGCGTAGCCCACGTGTCGGTGGAAATTTTTTTCGTGGCATCGAATTTCTTCGTGGCGTAACGCCAATGCAGAGCGGAGAGGAGCGTGGTCGACGGAATGATGGACATAGAATGGTGTGCCAAGGAACCGTGTCCGGCCGCTTTGTCAAAACCCTCGTTCAGCCCTATGCATCCCTTGCCCAACGCTCGGCCAACACCGAGCAGACGAGCAACTGCAACTGATGATATACCATAATAGGCAGCAGAATGAGTCCGATCGCTGGATGCGCGCCAAAAATCAATTTCGCCATCGGTACGCCCGAGGCCAACGTCTTCTTTGAACCGCAAAAAATGGCAGCGATCCGATCCTCACGGTTGAAACCCAAGGTTTTTGCACCCCAAGTTGTTACCCCCAGCGCGAGGCCCAAAATCACCACCGAGAGGGCGACCACCCACAAAAGATTTCCGGCGCCGTTACTCGACCACAGGCCGCGTTGAAACGATTCACAAAACGAGGTGTAGACCAGCACCAAAATTGTTACACGGTCCACACTGCCGACATACGGTTTATATTTTTTTAACCACTCCCCGATCCAAGGCCGCGCGAGTTGTCCGAGAGCCAACGGCAACACCAACCAGCGCAATAAATCCAACATCACCGGACCGAGCGCGAGCGCCTGCCCCGTCGTATGCAATACCGCACCAATCCACAGCGGCGTAAGCACTACGCCCAGTAAGCTCGACAACGTCGCGTTAAACACCGCCCCGCCGATATTGCCACGCGCCGCCGCCGTAAATGCCACCGAAGAAGACACCGTTGAGGGTAAAGCGCAGAGATAAAAAAACCCGAGCGATAGCCCCGTCGGAACGCGACCTTCCAAAAAATAAATCACGGCAAAACCCAACAAGGGGAAAAACAAAAACGTGCTGAATTGTACTAATACGTGTAGCCGCCAGTTGAGTGCGCCGGCCTTAAGCGCCTTAAAAGACAACGCCGCGCCGTGCAGAAAAAAAATCAGCGCCACGCCTGCCTTGGTCAGCACCTCTGGATGCATCCAACCGCCCGAGGCCCCAAGGGCCGGGAAAAGCCACGCCAACCCCGTGACCAAAACCATCCCAGTCATGAACCAATCGAATTTAATCTTCATGAAAACTTTGACCGGAATTTATTAAATATCGCCGCCAATTCCTCGCGTCCCTCAATGCGCAACGCCCAAAGAAATCCAGCGTACAGCATTACGCCCAACGCAATTAAGACCGCCAGTCCGAGCACATCAGAGGTTTTACCTACCGAACCAAAGTGCGACCACAGCCACCAACCACTCGCCACTGCGAAACCCATCACGAGACTTGAGCCGACTATTTTCATCAGATCGCGCGCAAGGTGAGCGAAACGCAGTCCTTCATGCCCCGCGGCGAGTCGCCGCTGCAAAAACCAAGCCTGCGCCACGATCGCGACGTTACCCGCCAGCGCGAGCCCGACAGTTCCCAGCGGCCCCATTAAGACGATGCTCAAACCTAGGTTGACGACAAAACTGAGCAACGCGGCACGGACTGGGGTCACCGTATCTTTCCGCGCGTAAAAAGCCTTCAACGCTAAATTTACAAAGGAGAAAAACGGCAACCCTAACGCATACACGGCCAACACCGGTAACATCAGTGCTGTATCGCTAGCGAGGAAGGCTCCACGCTGAAATAACACGCGCACGAGTGGCTCCGCGAGCACGGCAAGCCCAACTGCCGCAGGCACATTGATGACCAAAATCAACCGCATGCCTTTGCGGTACGAGTGCGCCAATTTTTCATCATCTCGATCTGCCGCGTGTTTCGCGATCAGCGGAAACACCACGGTTGAAATCGCGATCGCAAACACCCCAATGGGCAGCTCCATCAAGCGGGTGGCAAGGTTGAGTACCGTCACCGCGGAGTCGTTCAACGACAGTCCGATAAACCGCGAGACTGCCATGTTGATCAAATAAATCGCCGAGCCAAACACTGTCGGGCCCATGAGGGCCACGATTTGCCGCAAGGGCCCGCTCCGTCCGAGATCAAAGCGCGGACGCCAGCCCTCACGCATGAGCGCTGCCGCCGGTACCGCCATCTGCAAAAATCCTCCGCCTAACGCGCCGGCGCAGAGCCAGTGCATACGTCCATCGGGCGATTCGGCCCATCCACAGTAGACCGCGGCACTCAGTGCTCCGATCATAGCTAAATTTAGCCAGATCGGAGAAAGCGCCGGCTCCACGAACCGGTGCAACGTCTGCAACGCCGCGCTCAAAACTGCCGCAAGACAGACAAAGACGAGGTACGGAAACAAGAGAATCGCATAATCAGCTGAAGCGACAAGCCGGTGTATCGTATCTACCTCCAAGCCCCAGCCACCCGCAATTGTCACGAGCTTACCTGCCTTAGCCAAGGCCAGCATCGCCAGCGCGACGATGCCCCCAGTGACCACCAGCAGCCAGCTGGCGACTTGATTCACGAGCTCAAAAGCGCCATCCCGCTCGCGCGCCTTGAGCTCCTCCTGCAGGGTCGGCACGAGCGCTGCGGTCAGCGCCCCTTCACCCAACAGCCGACGAAATAAATTGGGCAAGGTGAACGCCGTGTAAAAAATCGAGGCCAATGCCGAGGTTCCAAAAACTGCGGTCACCAACATGTCGCGTCCAAGACCGAGTACGCGCGACACCATCGTCAGCGCTGACACCACTCCGATATTTTTCAGGCTCTTCGACACACGCTCAGTTTCCGCGGTGCAAGCCCACGGGCGCAAATGCATTTACACGCTGGCAGAGCGCCTCACTTCGAGCGCGTGGCCACCCATTGATCTAGGGCCACGCGCGCGGTTGTTTCCAAATCTAAGGCATCGTCCCACTCACGTTCAAACTCGGTGACATTAACCTCCAAGTCTTGGCCCTTCAATGTCAGTGCGAAACAGTCCGCCAGCGCGAGCCCAGCATTCAGATAAAATGGATGTAACGCAGGCAAAAGCCGTTGTAGCTCGGCACTACGTTCGGCCAGCGCGGCCTTTACGACCGGTTCCGCGCGCCGGCTCAAAATGGAACGCAGCGGCACCACTGCATCGGCCTCGCCGACAATGAACACAAAACGAGCTAGATCCGTGAGCGCCGCGCGTGCTTCTACGCTTCCAAGTTGGGGCTGGGTCCGCGCGCGGCGCAGGTGATGCCAGCCCGTCTGCCACCAAAGTTCACGTTCGATGGTATCCGCGAAGCGCCCTGAGAAACATTCGGCCAAGGCCACTTCGGGATCTGCGCCGGCGAGCAAGCGCGAACGGTAAAGGGCCCACTCGCCCACCGATCCGCTCTCCGCCTGCAGCCAAGCAAACAACCACAGCGCCCCTATCTGCATCGGGCGGGACTCGAGGACGCCACGATCACCCTGCAACACGGCCTCAAGCGCCGGCGGCGGCAACACGGCTGATTCTTGTTGTAACGCGTCCGCTTGAGCCGGTTCAGCACGAATTCGCCACCATTCCACGCACGCCTGTTGCAGCCAAGAGGGAATAATGAGATGAGTATTTACTCCGTGCGCCGCGACGCTGATGCGAACCAGCAACGCCTGCACCAGCGCAGTTCGCACATCCACGTCTGGCATTGCCTCACTCCAACGCAGGCGCAACGAAACCACTCCGCCTGGCTCCGCCACCACGCGAAACGGCAAAGGCTCCGACCATGTCTCCGCAGGGATCAGCCGTACAAATATAGGTGAAGAAAAACCTGCTACCGGCAAATCGAGGGGCAACGCGAGCCAGCGCCAAGCCGCCTCCGCCTCATCGCGCACGCGTTGCGCGGCGCTACCGTCGAGACTGGCGATTTCAAATTGCCCAGGACCCGTCTGCGATAGTACGGGCGACGCAGCATTCATCCATAAGTTCGCCCAACACATCGAGGCAACGAACCATCCACAACGTGTAGTCGCCGAAAATCGCATCACTGCATAGTGAGGCTCAGGCTCGAATCACTGAGCCTGACGTCCCTAAGTTTAGTCCCAGCGATGAGAATATTTTCGGCCCAAGGTTGAGCTCCGATAATTTCATCCATCGCCAGCGCATGCTTCTCTAAGTCGGCCGCTAATTTCACCACGAGCTTGAGCGTCAAAAACAACGTGCCCAATCCAGCCCCCATCACGATGCTTAACACCGCAGCGCTGATCTTCCTAACAAGCTGAGGCGAGAAGGAAGCGGCCGATTTGTTCACAGAGAAAACGCTCTGTTATTTTTTATCTGCGGCAGGAGCCTTGGTCTCCCCACCGCCATCAGAGGGGCTGCCAGTTTTCTTTTTGTAATCCGTGATGTAGAAACCTGTGCCTTTAAAAATCAAACCCGCCCCGCCGCCCACGAGCCGTTTTACCCCCAGCTTTTTGCACTTGGGGCATTTCTTCAGCGGTTCGTCGCGCATCGACTGAAATAGCTCGAATTCATGACTACATTTTGGACAGACGTACTCGTAAGTTGGCATAGCAAGTTCGTCCTGACTCAGGCGCAAAGCTTCGGGGTTGGCGAGAATGTTTCATTGGCGCGCGCCCCGGATCGCAAATTAGTTTGAGAAAACAGGCTTAAGCCGCGCTAATTACCGGCGATGGACTTTGCCGCCGCTTTCAAACATCAGGTGACTCGGGTCGAGACTGGGCTTGATCGCTACGTGCCCGCGGCCACGACCCGGCCTACGCGTTTGCACGAGGCTATGCGCTACAGTCTACTCGGCGGCGGTAAACGTCTCCGACCCGTCCTTACCTTGGCCACCGCCAAAGCCCTTGGGCTTACAAATGACTCGGCGTTGCCCGCCGCCGTTGCCATTGAGTGTCTCCATACGTACTCCCTCATTCACGACGATCTTCCGTGCATGGATAACGACGACCTGCGTCGCGGCCGTCCCACGGTACATCGTCAATTCGACGAAGCCACCGCCCTGCTCGCCGGCGACGCACTCCTGACCGAAGCTTTTGTCATCCTATCGGTCCACTACGCCTCACGCCCCACCCTTGCCCAAGCCCTCACCCGCGAGCTAGCCGACGCCGCTAGTAGCCGCCGCCTGATCGGCGGACAAATGGAAGACCTGCTCGCCGAAAAAAAATCCACGGCCACGGCCAAAGAACTCGAGTTTATCCACCTTAACAAAACTGCTGCCATGATCGAAGCAGCTTTTGTCATGGGCGGTCTCTGCGCGGAAGGGCCGCAATCGGCGCTGTCGGTTCTACGCACCGTGGGCCACCATGTTGGACTAGCCTTCCAGATCATTGATGACGTGCTCGATGCCACGGCCGATACCGCAACCCTCGGTAAAACTGCGGGTAAAGACGCCAAAGCTGACAAAACTACGTTTGTGAAGCTCCACGGTATCGAAACCTCCCGCCGTCTGGCCCACGAACACGGTCAGGCCGCCCAATCTACGTTGCGCAGCCTACCCGGCGACGCGGCATTCCTCCACGCTTTGATCGAGTCTATGGCCGCCCGCATAAACTGAAACACGCTCGCATGAAAACTCCAGTCGTACTGCTGACAGCGCTTCTCGCCGGCACCGTTCTCTTTTTAGGCACGCTCGCCTGGCGCCAACACAGCGAGCTCATCCGACTCCGCGCCGCCGCACTCGACCACGGCGACCGCGCCGCTTTGCAAAAACGCATTTGGGACGCCGAGAAACGCGCCCAACTCAGTGAAGCCCGTGCCCTCGCCACCCAGCCAGCAACGAACGAAGCCACGAGTGAACCCACCGACCCTGCTGCCAAGGCGCAGTTAAAAAATCTCCCGCCCGCCGATAAAAAAGGCCCTACCCCGCAGGAAATTCTCGCGTTTCTTAGTAACCCCGAAATGCAGCTCAAGCTTGCGACCAAATTTCGCGAACAAGTCGACGCGCGTTACGGCACCCTGCTCAAAAATCTCAACCTCACCGGCCCGCAACAGGCGCAGTTGCGCGAACTCCTGATTGAGCGCCAAGGCGCGGTCATTGACGTGGCCGCTGCCATGCTCGCCGCCGGCGGAAAATTGAAAGAAAAAGACCTGCAAACCCTCGTCGCCGGTGCCCAAGACGAGACCGATCGAAAATTGCAGGCCACGTTTGGCCCGGCCGTTTACACGCAGTTTCAGACATACGAAAACGCCCAGCTCTTCCGCGGGGCAACGAGTGATCTCCAGAAGAATTTGGCGCGCAGCAACGTCCCGCTGAACGCCAGCCAAGCCGAGCAATTCACGATGTCGGTCAGCACGCTGGCTCAAATCAATTTCACGCCCGATCAACAAAAGGCGCTGCTCGCACTCAATCGCGCGGAGCAATCCAAACAAACTATCCGACAGGTTGAACAGCTCTTCAAAGAGCAAACCAATCCGCCTAAACCCGCTAAGCCGGATAAAGTGGATAAACCCGCGAAACGGCCCGGCGGTTGAAACGCGGTCGGGGGCCGTCTAAAGCGCACCCCCGACGAGGCGCTATCAAACGACCGCAGCGGCAGCGTTGACGAGTTCCACAAAACTGCGCGCTTCCAAACTCGCGCCGCCGATCAGGCCGCCGTCGATGTCTTTTTGGGCGAGCAATTCAGGCGCGTTGGCCGGCTTCATCGAGCCGCCGTAAAGAATTCGGACTTTTTGCGCGACCGCTTCGGTGAAGTGCTTGGTGAGTAATCCGCGGATAAACGCGTGCACTTCCTGCGCCTGCTCGGTCGTGGCGACCTTACCGGTGCCGATGGCCCACACGGGCTCGTAGGCGATCACGACGCTGGCGGCTTGGTCTTTACCGACACCTTCGAGGCCAGCTTCGAGCTGAGTCTGGACGACCGCGAGGGTGGAACCGGCTTCGCGTTCGGCGAGGGTTTCGCCCACGCAGAGGATGGGGCGCAGTTGGTTTTTAAGTGCCGCCAACACTTTTTTATTCACGAGCGCATCCGTCTCGCCGAAGAGCGCACGGCGTTCGCTGTGGCCGAGGATGACGTGCGTGGCGAAGAGCGCGCGCAACATTGCAGCGGAAATTTCGCCGGTGAAGGCGCCGCTGGCCTCGAAGTGCATGTTCTGCGCTCCGAGTTTTAAAGTAGAGCCGTCGAGTGCTTTGGCGGCACTTTCCAGTGCGGTGAAGGGGGGGCACACGACGACTTCGACGTCGGATTGCTTGCCGATGGTGGCGACGAGCTCAGCGACAAGCGAGACGCCGTCGGCGGAGGTTTTGTTCATCTTCCAGTTACCGGCGATGAGTTTTTTGCGATTGGACATAATAATAAATAGAGCGCGCGTAGCCGATAGAGCGGCGCCGCGCAGTTAAGAATTTTAGTTTTCGAGGAAAGCCACACCGGGTAAGACTTTGCCTTCGAGGAACTCGAGGGAGGCGCCGCCGCCGGTGGAGCAATGGGTGACTTTGTCCGCGACCTTAAATTTCTTTGCGGCCGTGGCGGTGTCGCCGCCGCCGACGATGGTCGTGGCGCCGTTGGCCGTAGCTTCGGCGATCGCGGCGGCCATGGCTTTAGTGGCGCCGGCAAATTTTTCGAATTCAAACACACCAGCCGGTCCGTTCCAGATGATGGTCTTGGAGCTGAGGATGGCCTGACGGTAGAGCTCGATAGACTTGGGACCAGCGTCGAGGCCACCCCAGCCGTCAGGAATGCCGGTCGCGAGATCCGCGGGCATCGTATTGGCGTCAGGCGAGAAGGCGTCGGAGCAGATAAAGTCGATCGGGAAGATCAGCTCGACATTGCGCGCGGCAGCTTTGGTGACGAGTTCTTCGACGATCTTCGCACCTTCGGCGTCGTAGAGGCTGGTGCCAATCGGGGTGCCGCGGAGGACTTTGTGGAACGTGTAAGCCATGCCGCCGCCGATGATAATTTTGTCGGCTTTCTCGAGGAGGTTTTTGATGAGGGGGATTTTATCGGCGATCTTGGCGCCACCAAGAATGGCGAGCAGCGGGCGGTCAGGATGATCGAGGACTTTGGCGAAGGCTTTGAGTTCGGCTTCCATGAGGAAACCGGCGGCTTTGAGCGGGAGGGCGACGCCGACCATGGAACTGTGCGCGCGGTGGGCGGTGCCGAAGGCGTCGTTGACGAAGACGTCACCGAGCTGGGTGAGGGAGGCGCGAAAGGCGGCGACGGCGGCAGGATCGGCTTTCTTGGAGGTACCGTCCTCAAGCTTCACTTTGCCTTCTTCTTCGATGTGGAAGCGGAGATTTTCGAGGAGAACGACGGTGCCGGGCGCGAGTTTAGCGCAAGCAGCTTCGACCGCGGGGCCGACGCAGTCATCGAGGAAAGTAACGGTGCGGCCGAGAAGTTTTTCGAGTTCGGCAGCGACGGGCTTGAGGGAAAACTTGGCGATCTTCTGGCCGTCGGGACGACCGAGGTGCGACATGAGGACGACCGAAGCGCCTTTTTCCAGAGCGAACTTGATCGATGGAATCGCGGCGGCGATGCGAGCGGTGTTGGTGATGGCGCCGGTGACCTTGTCTTGGGGGACGTTGAAGTCGACGCGCATGAGTACGCGCTGGCCAGAGAGGGAGAGGTCGCGGATGGATTGAAAATTGGGCATGGAAGGAAGTCGTGAAGGCCTAAAATGAAGCGCCCACGGAAAACAAGGGACGCTCGGAAAACGGGTTTCCCGGGCGGGCCGTGTCTTCCGTGGGCAGCACGGTGGAACGGGTCGAAGGTTAGAGCTGGGCGGCGATCTTCTTGGTGAGATCGACGACGCGGTTGGAATAGCCCCACTCGTTGTCGTACCAGGAAACGAGTTTGAAGAACTTGCTGTTGAGTTCGATCGAAGAGCCAGCGTCGTAGATCGAGGAGCGTTTGTCGTGGGTGAAGTCCGTGGAAACCACTTCTTCATCGGTGTAGCCGAGAATGCCCGAGAGGTAAGTCTCGGAGGCTTTCTTGAGGGCGGCGCTGATCTCCTTGAGGGAGGTTTCCTTGGTGGTCTTAAAGGTCAGATCGACGACGGAGACGGTCGGGGTCGGTACGCGGAAGGCCATGCCCGTCAGCTTACCTTTAACTTCGGGGCACACGAGGGCGACCGCCTTGGCGGCGCCGGTGGCGGAAGGGATGATATTCTGCGCGGCGGTACGGCCGCCCTTCCAGTCTTTCTTGGACGGGCCGTCCACGGTCTTTTGCGTGGCGGTGTAAGCGTGAACGGTGGTGAGAAGACCTTCCTCGAGGCCGAAACCTTCTTTGAGAAGCACGTGAACGAGCGGCGCGAGGCAGTTCGTGGTGCAGGAGGCGTTGGAGATAATGTGGTGCTTAGTGACGTCGAGTTTGTCGTCGTTCACGCCCATCACGATGGTGATGTCTTCGCCCTTAGCGGGGGCGGAAATGATGACCTTCTTGGCGCCAGCGGTGATGTGACCCTTGGCTTTTTCAGCTTCGGTGAAGAGGCCGGTAGATTCGATCACAAGTTCAACGCCCAGCTTGGCCCAGGGGAGTTCGGCGGGGGACTTAGCGGAAACGACAAGGATGTCCTTGCCGTTGACGACGAGCACATCGTCTTCGGCTTTGTCTGGGGAAGATTTTTTGGAGGAAACGGTGCCCTGAAATTTACCTTGGGTAGAGTCGTATTTAACGAGGTACGCGAGATTATCAGCGGGGACGATATCGCCGACGGCGACCACATCGAAGGTGGTGCCAAGCAGGCCTTGCTCAACGAGAGCGCGGAAAACGAGGCGACCGATACGACCAAAACCATTGATTGCGACTTTTACTGCCATGGGAGACTCCGTGTTTTTAAGTGTTGTTTACTTGAATTGGACTGGGTGATTACGCGTGAGCGCAGGGAGAGAAGAAAGAACAGCGGAGGCGAACGCTGGCAAGGGGTTTTGCGGGTTCGAGCAAACCGCTAAGAACTCACCCAGAGGCAGCAAGAAAGCGGCAATAACCGCAACTCGGGCTCAACTGGCATCTGCGCGTGCGTCGTCGAGGGAGAATAAAATCGATCTTGGTCAGCAATTTGGCGCCAAAAGCCACTCGCTGGGAGGTTTAGGCCAAGACTCAACGTGACTTCACCCAGCGCGGGGTTGAGCGTAAACAACAACCGCGTGGGTCCCAGCGAGCGATCGGCGTTATACACCACCGCCAAAGCGGGAGAGTGCGGAATATGGAAAAAATCAAAAAAACCTTCACCGGGCCGTGTATAATGCCGAAGTAATTTCCCTAATTCACTCCGGCGAAATGCGATCCAATCGGCAAAATACGCGTGCGTACTCAGGTGACGATGGAGCCGACGATAATCGAGAGCGTTCAAATCACCGCGGACATAGGTGTTATTCACCCCGAGCTTCGAACGCAGGAAATCTTGCCCCGCCGCCAGCATCGGAATGCCTAGGGACATAAACAAAGTAGCCACCATCAAATGCGTACGGCTGCGATCGTGCCCGGTGGGATTGAATCCGTTATAGTCGGAGTGTTCGGTGATGACATCCAGCCAAGCGCGATCGTCGTGCGATTCGGTGTAGTTGATGGTCTGCGCCGGCCATTTCGCAAAATACCACGGAGAACCACGCAAAAAATATTCCATGCGCTCCGCCGTAGCCTCGCCTCGCACGTAAGCACGCATGTGATCGCGGTAGCCATCGTTCCAGGAAGCCCAGCCGGTATCCCGCAATGCACCCGCGATGTGCCCGCGAAAGCTCCAGGGCTCCGCGATGAGAATCACATCAGGTTTGGCTCGCTTGAGTGCGATCTCGATCTCACGCAACACATCAGCTCCGAGCAACTCGGCTAGATCGAATCTGAAACCATCCACGCCATACGCCGTGATCAGGTGAAGGCAGCTGTCGATGATGAGCCGTTTGGCCATGGCCGAACGCGCGCGCAGATCGTTGCCGCAACCACTCCAATTAGCGAGGGTTCCAGCAGCATCCTGCTCAAAATAATAAAGCCGATCGATGAACAACAGATGCGCCGGCTCACCGACGTGGTTATAAACCACATCTAACACTACCGCCAGACCGCGCCGATGAAAGGCTCGCACCAGATCCTGCAACTCTCGCACCCCCGAAGCTCGATCGGGCGCGAGCGCGTACGTGCTCTCAGGTGAAAACCAGTTCGTGGTCATGTACCCCCAATGATAATCGCCGATCGGGGGCCGATCAAATTGCTGCACGGGTTGGAGCTCCACGCAATTCACTCCGAGGTGATGCAGATAAAAATCCGTGCTCTCGACCCACGCCCGCAAACCGGTAAATCCGCGGCGATCCGCCGAATCCATCGGAATCGGAGCATGCGTCAGCAGATCCCGCACATGCGCCTCGACGATGATAAGATCCTGCCAAGCCGGAGTCTTAAAATTGCGGTCGCCTGAGCCGATCCAGTTGCGATCCAAAACAATCCCTGGCCCATCGTGGCGTACCGCCGCTAACGCATAAGGATCGAGCACCTTCATGCTGGGATCAAACCGCCCTGCCCCGGTCTGCACCCCGTCGATACTATACCAATAAAACCAACCGTGCATATTCTGGCCGAGCGTGATTTCCCACACGCCGGCCGCCCCGTCTGCATCGGACCTGAGTTCCAAATCATAACCCGGCGCTACCTCACATTGCTCGAGTTTCTCTGCCAGATACAACCGGACCGCTCGCGCCCGTGGCGCAAAAAGCCGAAACACCGTTTCATCCCGACGCACCAGCGCACCAAGTGGTAAATCGGAGCCAAGCTCGTAGAAAAAATTCCGCGGCACAATCGGCACGACCTCCGCCTCGGGCCGATTCGCCCACATTACTGACCACGCATCGGACAACGCCAAAGGCTTTGCCAACGTAAAGCGCCAAAGATGTCGCCCCGTGCGTCGCGCATCAATCACACGGTTCAAATTTCCGTCGGGCTCGCGCACGACATTCGGCGCCTCCGCCGGCAGACCGAGCCATTGATGTTCACCGGTCACAAATTTGAAACGCTGGCCCGAAGGCTGCAACAACGCCGCGGCCGGTCCCGTCCACATTAACACACGCTCGCCTTCAAGTTCACCCGGCCGCAACCGCCACTCTTCGCGCCCGACCGCATGCTGCCAGCCGTTGAAATCTCCCGCGACGTAAACGGCATCCTTGGTCGCATCAATGACCGAGCCATGCTCCGGGGTGAGTGCGAACACCATCTCACCCGCCGCGTTCACAAAATAACGATAAGACACCGCCGCCATCAATCCGCCATCCACCTTCAAGCCCGTAGGTGTCGGACACTGATCGCCGAGCGTAAATCGCGGCGGTCGAGCGTGCGTCCAATCTCGATCCAACTCCACCACCCCCGTGGTGAGAGATTCGAGCCAAGCACTGACAATGCGATACGCGGATTCAGACATGCGTCTACGAGAGCATTTAGTGCGCCTACGCTCACACAAGCGGAAACCCGCCAAAACCGGATCGCTTAGGTTAATTTGACAAACTACCGGCAGCCCGCGTCGTTTTTAGACCAACATTTATGGCCGCCCGCGAAAAAATCCTCGTCGCTCTCTCCGGCGGCGTCGACAGCTCCGTCGCCGCTCTGCTTCTCAAACGGCAGGGCCACGACCTCGTGGGCGCCTACATGAAAAACTGGATTAACGAAGACAATGTCATTGGTCACTGCCCTTGGCAGCAGGATATCGACGATGCCCGCCGCGTCGCCGACCACCTCGGCATCGAATTCCACGTCGTCAACCTGATGCGCGATTACCGCGAGCGCGTCGTGCACTATCTATTGGAAGGCTACGCCCATGGCCTCACGCCCAACCCCGACGTGATGTGCAACCGCGAGATTAAATTCGGCGTCCTGCGCTCCTGGGCCAAAGACCACGGCTTCGCCGCCGTCGCCACTGGGCACTATGCCCGCCGCCAAGCCTTGCCCGATGGTACGTTTGCGCTCCTTGAGGGTGCCGATAAAAACAAAGACCAGTCTTACTTCCTCACGCTTCTCTCTCAGGAGCAACTCGCTGAGGCCCGCTTCCCCATCGGCCATCTCCCCAAACCCGAATTGCGAAACCTCGCCCGCGCCGCCGGTCTCGCGACTGCCGATAAAAAAGATAGCCAAGGCATCTGCTTCATCGGCGAAGTGAAGATGAAAGATTTTCTCCACGCCTACGTGCCCGATGCGCCTGGCCCCATTGTCCGCGCCACGGACGGACACGAACTCGCGCGCCACCGGGGCCTCCACTATTACACCATCGGCCAACGCAAGGGCATCGGTGTTCCTTCCAACACTGAGGGTGAAGCCTACGTCGTTGTGGGCAAACGCGCCGTGGACAACGCTTTGCTAGTCGCCTTTGACCACGCCGATGCGCCTGGCCTCTTTCAAACTGAAGTCCGAGTACACTCGCTGCGCTGGAACGCCCCGGCGCCCACGGCCCCGCGCACGCTCGAAGGCCGCGTCCGCTACCGCGATCCGCGCGTTACCTTGCATTATTTTCCCGAGCCCAACGAGACCGCGCGCATCGTATTCGATACACCGCAACGTGGACTCGCTAGCGGCCAGATCCTCGCTTTGTACGAAGGCGAACGTCTCCTCGGCGGCGGCATCTACGTCTGAGCCGCGTGCGCTAGCGCACCGAGGCCAGCGCCAGACTCACGGCGAACACGATAAAGACCACCCCGAGTCCGCGATCCACCCAATGCCCGTGGCGCAAGAAAGCCGCGCGCACCGATTCCCGCGTAAAGACCGTCGCGACCAAACAAAACCAACTGGTCGTCACCGCCACCATCCAGGCTCCGTAACCAGCCTGAATAAAAATTGGGGTCGCCGGATTGATCACGGTCACAAACAACGCGACGAAAAATAGGGTAGCCTTGGGATTAAGCGCATTGGTCAAGAAACCCGTAAGCCAAGCCTCCCGCGCCGTCGGTACGGGCGTCGCCACCTGCACCCCTTCAGGCGTCAACATGACGCGCGGTCCGCTTCGTAGCGCCTGCAAGCCGATCCAAGCGAGGTAAGCAGCGCCTGAGTATTTGACGACGGCAAACACAAGCGGTGAACGTTGCAGCAACAACCCGAGCCCGAGCAATGAATAGACCACGTGCAAGGTGATCGCCGCGCCCACGCCCAGACTGGTCCACGTCGCCGTGCGCCGGCCGTGGTGTAGGCTCTGGCGCAGCACGATCGCAAAGTCCGGCCCGGGGCTCGCCACCGCCAGCAAATGAGCGAGCGCTACTTTTAAAAATTCTAAGGTGTAATCGTGCATCCCGAAAAAAATCAGAGGGCGATTTCCTTAAATTGTGGTGCCTGCACCATCGCATCCAATTGCCGGGTTTGCACAAAAGAGCGCACCTCAGGATCAGCTCCGTGTTTTTTCTGAATCTCCGCCAATACGCTGCGGGCTTCTGTCATGCGTCTCATGAGCGCGAGGAGGTAAACCTGCTGGAGATAAAGTTGGGCAGACTTCGGCTGGAGTGCGTAAGCCTCTTCGTAGGCTTTGAGCGCTGATTCGTACGCTTCTTTCGCCGCGGGCTTCCGGCCAAGGCGGACTCGAGTCATGCCGAGGGAAATCCAAGTTTTCCCGTTATCAAATTCCAGCGCGCAGGCTTGAGTGAGTAATTTTTCTGCGCGCGCGAGTTCGCGGATCGTCAGGGCAAACTCCGCCTCGCTGATCAGGCTAGCCGCTTGCTTGCGTTGCAGCGAAGTGATGCTGGCCGATTTGGATTTGCAGCCGGCAACGGCCAGCAAACAGAGCAAACCCCCGAGAAAGAGGACAATCTTGAACATTCCGGCAGAACGGCAATTCCGGCGGGACGCGTCAATCACGCGTCCCACGGAACCCTGACGCACAAGCTCAGAGCGAATCCTTGCGCGTTTTTTTTGCACGCACCCGGAAGGCCGTGACACGCTTCAAGAGCTCTTTTTTGAGCTTCTCAAGCCCGTCGCCCTCGCGACAGGAGATCTCAATGACGTCGACCTTGTAGCGCTTTTTAAATTTAATGAGCAGTGCAGCGGACTCGGGCACGTCCATCTTGTTCGCGGCGACCAGGCGCGGCTTGTCGAGCAACGCGGGATCGTAGAGTTTGAGCTCGTTGAGCAGATGCTTGTAATCATCGCGCGGGTCGCGGGCATCGGTACCGGCCATGTCGATGATAAGGACGAGTACGGCGCAGCGTTCAATGTGGCGGAGAAACCGGTGGCCCAGGCCACGGTTTTCGTTAGCGCCTTCGATGAGTCCGGGGATGTCCGCGAGCAAGAGATGCCGATGGCCTTTGCGTTCGTCGAGGAAGTCGATGACGCCGATCTGCGGATGTAGGGTCGTGAACGGATAAGCCGCCATTTTGGGGCGGGCTTTCGTGATGGAATTAGTGAGCGAGGATTTGCCGGCGTTGGGGAAGCCGACGAGACCGACGTCGGCGATGCTCTTCAAGACGAGGCGGTAGGCGCCGCGAGCGCCGTCTAGACCGTCATTGGCGCGCTTTGGGGCGCGGTTGGTGGAGTTTTTAAAGTGGGTGTTACCCCAACCGCCGTTACCACCTTTGCAGAGGATGACTCGTTGACCGTCTTCGACAATTTCAGCGACCGGCAAGTCGGTCGCTTCGTCGATGACGACGGTGCCGAGGGGCATGCGAAGTTCGGCCGATTTACCTTCGCGGCCGTTGCAATCTTTGCCTTGGCCGTGTTCGCCGCGTTCGGCGCGCCAGTGTGGCTGATATTTGTAATCAACCAAGTTATTGGTGTTAACGTCGCCGACGAGTATGACATCGCCCCCGCGGCCGCCATCGCCACCGTTGGGTCCACCCCAAGGTTCGTATTTCTCGCGGCGAAAGGACACGCAGCCCCGACCGCCGTCACCGGCGCTTACTTTGATTACACATTCGTCAACAAACATGAGGCCACGATGCAGATGCTTCCGTCTTTGCCAAGGGGGGTCTTCGACTAAGCCTACGAGAGCTAATTAAAGGGCGACTTTAATGCCTTTGCGCAGGTAGGTGGGGACGTCGAGGTCTTGGCCGTCGAAAAGATTACGGTCGGTTTTCTCGAAGTGGCCACGACTCTCAACTTCGCCGAAGCCAAACTCGTCCTGATCAACCTTAGCGGCGGCGGCGCGGGCTTCGGCAGCGGTAGCTGGGGGGTGAGCGGAAGGCGTGGAGAAAAGTTCCGAGGCGGGTTCAGCCTGGGGCATGGGGGGCGTGGAATCGGCGCGGCCGAGCGGGGCGCGTTTACCCGAAGCGGCTAGACGACGGCTGAGACCGGTGCGGCCGTTGAGATCACTGGTGCCAAGGACGCAGATTTCGATGCGTTGCGGCATGGCTTCGTCGATGACAGCACCCATGACGATGGAGGAATCGCGACCAAATTTCTCCGCGATGGCGCTCATGAGATCATTAACCTTGGGCAGAGTGAGATCGGTGCCACCGATAATATTGACGAGGAGTCGGTCCGCCTTCCGGGAAAATTCCGGGGTGTGAAGCAGCGGGCAAAGTTTCAGACTTTCGATGGCATCGTTGACGGCGTTGGGGCCGGTGCCATGGCCGAGGCCAAAGAGGGTTTTGCCGCCGCGCTGTTGGAAGACTTGGCGAAGCGTGGCGAAGTCCAGGTTAATGAGGCCGGTCTTCATGAGCATCGACCAAATGGACTTTACGCCGCGGCCGATCCACTCATCGGCGCGGGCGAAGGAATCTAGGACCGTCTCGTTCTCGGCGCCTTCCTGGAGGAGCATGTCGTTGGGCAGCGGAATAACGGCGTCGCAGACTTTGCGAAGTGCGAGCAGGCCTTCTTCGGCTTGTTTGAGGCGACGTCCACCCTCGAAGCTGAAAGGCATCGTGACAAAGGCGATAACGAGGGCGCCTGTCTCGGCGGCAATTTCGGCGACAACGGGGGCGGCGCCGCTACCCGTGCCACCGCCCATACCCGCGATCAAAAAAACGAGGTCACAGTCTTTGACGACAGTTGAGATTTTTTCCCGGTCAGCCTCGGCGGCTTCACGTCCGAGTTCAGGGTCACCACCGGCTCCGAGACCGCGGGTGACGCTCATGCCGATCAGCACCTTGTCCTGCACCGGAGAGCTCGAGAGCGCCTGATGATCGGTATTGATCACGGCGAGTTGGAGCCGCTCGAGGTTTTCCATCTTGAGACGGTCCACGGCGTTGGAGCCACCGCCGCCGACACCGACGAGTTTGATGGCGACGCTGCGATCCGCGAGGAGCTGAGAATCGAGGGGCAATTCGGAGGGATTCATGGGCGCAGCTTAGGAAGTGGTGAAGAGACGTGAAACGCTGTGCAAGAAACCCGATTTGCGCCGCACGGGCGCCGATTTTTCACCCTGAGTACTGATCCCGTAATAGAGCAAGCCGAGCGCAGTGTGATAGCCAGGATCGCGGAGATTCTCCACCACCCAAGTGGGCGCTTCGCCCAAGTGAGCAGGAACGTTAAAAACTTTAGCCGCGCATTCAGCGATGTCGGGGATTTTGGCCGTGCCGCCGGTCAAGACGACGCCGGCCTGGCAGGTTTCGGGCGAGAAGCTGTGACCCAGTTTTTTCTTCACGACTTCGAGCAATTCCCAAATTCGGGCTGACGTAATTTGCTCGATGGCGTAACGTGGAAATTGGCGGTCACCGATGGCGAAGTTGCCGTCGAGCCAGACTTTTTCGGTTTTATCACGGGCTTGGAGCATGGCGCGCCCGTGACGGAGTTTAAGTTTATCGGCTTGGCCGTCAGTGAGACGGAGACCGAGGCTGAGATCGTTGGTGAGGTGCGAGCCGCCGACCGGGACAACGCCGGTGGTGTGCGCGACGCCATCACGATAGAGCACAAAATCAGTAGTACCGGCGCCGATGTCGATGACTAGCACGCCGTTTTGGCGTTCTTCGGCGGTGGTGACCATGTGACCCGAGGCGAGACTAGAAAGCACGAGTTCACGCACTTCTAAATTAAATCCGCGAATGACGTGGATGTTATCGGCGAGGCGTTGTTCTTGGCCGTGGACGGTCCAATAACCGACTTCGAGTTTTTGACCGACGAGATTTTCTGGTGAGGTCGGAACCAAGCGACCGTCGACGCGGAACGGGCGGCGAATATGGTGCACGACCATACGTCCAGAAGGCAGATCCTTGGATTTGGCCAAATCGCAAACGGTACGAATGTCTTCGCGCTCGATCATATTATCGGCCGATTTCACGTTTACAGAGGCTTCGTTATAAAAGCCTTCGAGGTGTCCACCCGTTTGGGCGAGAAACACCAATTCGATGCGTTCACCGGCATCGCGTTCAGCGAGCTCGAGGGCACTGTGCGTGCATTCACTGGCGGCCTTGTAATCAACGACGGCGCCCTTGATGACGCCTCGGGAGGCACATTCACCGCGTCCGATGATCGCGAGTTCACGACCATTATATTCGCCGATAAGAGCGGTGACTTTGGAGGTGCCGATTTCGACGGCACCGATGAAGGTGGGTTTGGAACTCACGGAGCTTTTTTGGGCTGGGTGGAAAAATTACCGAATGCGGTGGTATGGGGCGAGGACGGTTTCGAACCGACCGGCATCGCGCCGGTTTTGGTCGAAGGAGCAGATTTACTGATTGCAGAGGTTGAAGGCAGCAGTGGCGTTTCCAGTGTCACTGTGACGTCGCGACCGTTGGCCAGATTGATGCGTTTAAAACTCGCCCCTTGAACGGCGATGCGATCGAGCGTAAGGTCGAGATTAGCGAGTTGCGTGAAATAATCGGTGGTCGCGCTGAAAACAATCGTGCCACCCGAGGCCGTACGCACCTCGATCTCGGCGTCGGCATTAAGTCGTGCGAGCGAGACTACGCGCCAACTGGAGTAGAGGTGCTCGGCTTCGAGTTGGGCCTTGGCGATGAGATCGGATGCGGCACCCATACCCTCGATCGCCTGGAATCCGTTTGCGGTGCGCGCGAGCTTCATCGGCTCGAGCCATGGCAGCGAGTTAAGCATCGCGATCTCATACCCGATGCCGGGAAACACGACGCCATCCCGCGCGACGAGGAAAGCCTGGGGTTCGCCGTTAGCCAATTGGGCCATGACCCGGGCAACGGGCATGCGCTCGGTGATACGGACCCGAAGCGAGGAGGGGAAAATCTTCGTCAAAACCGCCGTCCTTACCTGACTGTGAGTTAGGAGTCGCTCACGTAATTCATCGAGATCGAGGCCAATTAGCGAGGCACCCCGCGGCAAGGCGAGCGTACGCGCAAGCCACCCCGGATCTGCGCCGAGAAACCCGTCGGTCTCAAGGCGTGGCGCTCCCAAAGGCACCGCTGCGGCTGCAGGTGCCGTGTTGGGACTTTCCCGCAGCTCATGAGTCACCTGCCAGATCCCCACCAGCACACCCACGATTACGATTACCGCTACCGTAAAGCGTAAAATAGAAGCTGCGAGCCGGCGCCGCCCCTCGCGCGACATCGCGCGCGGTTTCACCGGCTGGGGAATGTCTCTCCAGCTTCGGCCGGCAGGGTTGTTGTTAGGATCGATTCGCAAGAAATTCAGCGAGCCACAGCCGCGGAAAAACGCCCCAGTGCGGGCAACACCAACTCACGGGCCAAAGCCGTGAAATCTAGCCCCGCACAACGCGCACTCATCGGCAGCAAACTCGTTTCCTTCATGCCTGGGAGCGTATTGATTTCGAGCAAATAAAGCTCGGAGCTACCGACCAGGATAAAATCCACCCGAGCATAATCGCGACAACCACAGGCGGCGAAGGCCGTCTCAGCTGCGCGCTGGACACTCAGCGTCGTAGCCGCATCCAGCGGTGCGGGCGCAAAATACTCCGTCGCACCCTTGGTATATTTACTCGCGTAATCATAAACCCCAGACTTGGGCCGAATCTCCACCACGCCCATCGCCGCGCCCCGCAGGACACCGACCGAAAGCTCCCGGCCCATCAAGCGACGTTCCGCCAGCCAAGAACCAGGCGTGAGTCGCGCGAGCGAAGCGGCGAGTTCGCTGGGCCCGGCGTTAATCGTCAGACCAACGCTACTGCCTTGATCATTGGGCTTGAGGACCACCTGCTCACCCAGCTTAGCCACCAGCTCATCCGCCGTCGGGGCAACTTTAGCGTCAAAAACTACACCCGGACCGATCTGAACCCCCCTCGAGGCCGCGGCATTTTTCGTGCGCGTCTTGTCCATCGTGAGCGCGCTGCTCGCCGCATCACACCCTGCATAAACTACACCCGCCGCATCAAGTAGACGTTGCATCGAACCGTCTTCACCGAACCCGCCATGCAAGGTCGAAAAAACTACATGCCGCTTAGGATCGAGACCAGCAGGCAAGGCATCAGCCGTGAGTTCAAAAAGTCGCGTCGGGAAAGAGCGAGCGAGCGCACACGCACTCGCGAGACCAGAGCCGAGTGAGACTTCGCGCTCTGAAGAGGTGCCGCCGGCGAACACGGCGATTTCGGGAAGTGAATTCATGAATTTAAATATGAAGATGCACTTTTTAGAGCACGTCTTTCCATTGCTGGCCGTAAAGCAAAACTTCTGGCTCCAGCTCAACCCCTTGGGCGACGCGCACGCGCGCACGCACCCGGCGCACGAGTTCGATCAAGTCGGCGCTCGTGGCCGCACCTCGGTTTACCATGAAATTGGCATGTATCGGCGAGACCTCGGCGTCCCCCACCCGCTCGCCCTTGAGTCCACTCTGATCAATGAGTCGACCCGCTGAATTACCTGGTGGATTCTTGAAAATACATCCTGCACTGGGCTCGCGTGGCTGGGATTCCTGACGCTTTTTTTTATAAACATCGATCTGTCGACCGACCGCTTCGGTATCGGCGTGAGCGGACGGACGCAGCAACGCGCCCAGAGCAATCGCATCATGCAACTCGGCGCAGTGTCGATAATCCACGTGCATCGCCGCGCGCTCCAAAGTTCGGCTTTCGCCACTTGCCGTGATGAGTTGCACCGCTTCAACCACGTCGAACATCCAGCCACCCATCGCGCCGGCATTCATACGCAGCGCTCCACCTACATTACCCGGTATACCCTCGAGAAATTCAAAACCCGTTAATCCCGCCTTCGCCGCCAGGCCGCACAGATTTTTCAATCTGAGTCCAGCGCCCACCCAAACGGCACCGTCTGGACGAGCTTCAAATTTCGCCCAATTTTCATGAGCCATTGAAATCACCAATGCCTCCACCCCGGCGTCCGGAACGATGAGATTAGAACCTCGGCCGAGCGGTAAAACCGCGATACCGGCCGCCGCCGCCGCGTTGAGCAAAAGGCGCATATCTTCTACGCTGCCTGGTTCGGCATAGAGCCGAGCGGAGCCACCGAGACGAATAGTGGTTTTTACCGCGAGAGGTTCTTCACGCGTAAATTTAGCCGTAGCGCCGAGCCGCGGACGCATCGCTTGGTGAAATGCATCCCAGTGATGCGCACGCGCGAGGCCGAGATTGGCTTGATCGGCGGAATTTAGATTCACTGGGTTCATGTAGCTGATTTGGAGGAAATCGAAGCGGCGCACGCCGGCGAGGCCGCGAGTCGCTCAAGATCGTTGACCATGGCAGCGACCGGATCGGCGCCATCCATTGCTTTGAGCTGGGCACGATATTTAGAAAGCAGTCCGTCGTTAAAAATCAGATCAAGCACGGTGCTACTTAGCTTCGCGAGAGCGACCTGTTCGACTACACCGCCCCCGCCCTGCTGCTCAAAATAAGCTGCGTTGGCCCGCTGGTGATCGTCGGCTGATTGAGGGAAAGGCACTAGAATCGCCGGCGTCTCACAACGAATCAGTTCCGCGATGGAACCGGCTCCAGCCCGAGACACGACAAGATCGGCTGCGGAAAGCAGTTGGGCCACGCGATCGCTGAACGGCACAAACATCGCACAGATCGGCTCGCCCATTTTAGTTTTGAGCGTGAGCGACTCGGTCGCACCTTTGCCCAATCCGGTGACACAATAAAGCTGCACTCCTTCATGCGCGAGGGACTCAACGTGTGCCCGCGCCCATTGATTAAGGGCGCTCGCGCCTTGGCTGCCACCGAGTAAGACGAGCACCTTACGCATTGGATCTAGCCCCAACGCCAGACGTGCTTCTACTGATGAGGTCCGCACGATCTCACGCCGCACCGGTGGAGCCGCGTACCGAATAGAGGAGGCTTGCAGGCGAGGAAGCAGCACCCCTGGCGGCAGATAAACGAGCGTGGCTAAACGCCCCAACCAACGAATCGCCAGACCCGGCACCCGATTGGATTCATGCAACACTACCGGTAACCGAGCCCATTTGCCTGCCAACACGATAGGTGCCGAAGTAAAGCCGCCAAAGCCCACAATACCGACCGGTGCAGTCTGCCGAATGAGCCCGCGGCAAAACCGCACCGCCCGAAATTGCGCAAAGAAACAACGCACAAGAGCGATTGGGCGCCAAGAAAACCCCGAACCCGGTATGCGGGCAAAATGCATCTGCGGATATTTCTCAATGAGACGGGCGTCCACTTTTTTCTGACTGATTAACAACGTGGCAGTGTGGCCACGGGCCGTGAGCCCTTCGGCCAGAGCGATGCCCGGTGAAAGATGTCCGCCGGTGCCACCACAAGAGATGAGAAAGTGGCTCATGGAAGTTTACGTAAACGGTGCTGCCCGATACTTAACCTAGTACCTCGCGCATTGAGCGCGATTTTTCGGCAAGTACCGCACGACCCCACGTGCGTTGCGTGTTGAGGATGATGCCCACCAGCAACCCCATGAGCAACAGGTTCGAGAGCCCAGCACTGATAAAGGGTAGCGACATACCCTTGGTGGGAAAAACGCCGGTAACGACCCCGAGATTCACGATCGACTGCAAACAGATCAACATGAGGCAACCGGTCACGAGTAAGAAATGAAAGAGGTTAGGCGCACGACGCAGATGAACGAGTCCAGCGATGAATATCGTCGCAAAAACCGCCACTACGCCGAGCGTAAACCATAACCCAAGTTCCTCGCCGACGACCGCAAAAATAAAATCCGTGTGAGCTTCAGGCAAAAAGTTGAGTTGTTGTCGCCCCTGCCCCAGCCCGGCGCCTTCGGTGCCACCGGCCGCGTACGCCGCTAAGGCTTGGTACAATTGATAGGTCCCGCCCTGTTTGTTACCTTCGACATCGAGAAATGCGACAAAACGCCGCAGTCGATTCGGATTGTGAATCACCATCACCGCGAAAAATAAAATCGCGAGTCCTACGGTCGGTACAATATAGCGCCATTTTGCACCGGCCAAAAATAGCAACGTGAGCCCCACCACCAGAGCAAGCGCTGCCGTACCGAAATCCGGCTCAAGTACGATCAAGCCCACGAACGCACCAATCAATCCCAGCGGTAAAAAATAACCACGCACAAGTTCGCTAATGCGTGTCTGATTCAACGCGAGGTAATGCGAAAGACAAAACACCAGCGCGAGCTTCGCAAATTCTGAAACTTGCAATCGCACCGAACCGAACCCCAACCAACGGCGGCTGCCCTTCACCGAAATTCCCAAACGAGGAATTAGCACCAGTACCAAAAGAAACAAAGCAATACCGGCGATCCACCAAGAGTAACGTCTCGCATAATCAAGATTGATCCGACTGGCGACAAAACATAGCGCGCCAGCCATGAACACCCCGAGAATCTGCTTATTGAGATAATAATACGGTCCTTGTTTAAACGATGCGCTGGCACTGAACAAAATTGTTAGGCCTAAAATCGTTAGCCCAATGCAACAGACAGCAATCAACGCGGCGGGATTAATGAGCTGGTAGGCACGAGACGGAGCGACGGGCGCAGTCGACATGGCAGGCTCAAAAAGGTAAAAAGCTAATAACGAATACGCGGAAAGGATCGGCGAACGCGTGCAACATGAATTCGTTTAAGGCTTAGGCGCAGGGGCTTCCTCGACCTTGATGATGGGCACTTCAGCGCCGGTCGCAGGCTTCAACCCTGCATCAAGATCTTGCTCAACGGGAGGGACGACAAACAGCGGCTTCATAGGTTCAGGAGCCTTGGCGGTATCCGCCGACTTTCCGGTAGCTTTGGCTTTGTTGGCCGCCGTCGGAGCGGGTATCGAGAGAATCTGACCGGCGGTAATTTTTTGCGGGTCGGTAATGTTATTGGCGACGGCAATATCGCCCTGACGAACTCCGTACTTGCGCGCGATTGCGCCCAGCGACTCACCCATTTTGACCGTATGTGAAACGGCGTCTCCCGCCGGCTTGAGAGCGGCATTGGTGGAGGGCGTAAGCGCCTTGGCCGGAGCGGCTGCTGGCGAGGTTGGCGTACCCACCGCGGGAGCCTTGCCGGGGATGATCAATTTTTGGCCAAGACGCAGAGATTGACCGACTTTGATGTTATTGGCCGCAGCGAGTTCGGTTACCGTGATATGGTTTTTCTTCGCGATGCTCGAAAGGTTGTCATTTTTTACTACGACATAGGTGGAGGCCGGAGTAACATTGGCCATAGGTGCGGCCTCAAGGGCGCTGGCCGCAGGAGTACCGGGACGGGTAGGCGTGAAACGCACGCCACCGATTGCATTGCTCATAGGTTCAGCCCCGAGCGGCGCAGCCGTCAGGGAAGATTCCGTCGCGGTGGAGGAGCCTCCTGAGAGCGGCACGCTCACCACGGGAGCGGCCGGAGAGGCAGCGGCTGCGGTATCCGCCGGCGTGGGGGCTGGTTTGCTCGTCGAGCTGCAACCAGGATTAGCGAAAATGAGCATGAGCGCAAAAAGGTGGATGCCCACGACTACGCCAAAGACACGGATGATTTTCATAGTTAAAGTAGATGGTTGTTCAGGATAAGAAACGCACGTTCAATCTAGAGGGAAATTCAAGTGGGTTTTTCAGGTAAACAGTTTGAGTTTAACGCAGCTTCAGCGTGCCGAGTCCAACGAGGGCGAAGATCAGCGATAAAACCCAAAACCGCAGAACGACCTTAGTCTCGGGCCACCCCTTTTTTTGGAAATGATGATGGATCGGTGCCATCAGGAAAAATCGTTTACCTTCCCCAGTCGCACTTCGTCGTTTGGTGTATTTAAACACCGACACTTGGATCATGACCGAGACTGCCTCCCACACGAAAACTCCGCCTACAATAAGTAGCGTCAGGGGCTGCTGCACCATAAACGCCATGATTCCGATTAAACCACCGAGCGCCAGCGAGCCCGTGTCGCCCATGAAAACTTCCGCCGGGAAAGAATTGTACCAAAGAAACGCCAGCCCCGCGCCCACCAGCGCTCCACAAACCACCGTCAGTTCACCCACGCCCGCCACATAGGGGATCAAAAGATAATCTGAAATGATCACGTTGCCGGCGACGTACGCCAAAATCCCGTACACGAGTGACACTGAGATTGTGCAACCGATCGCTAGCCCATCCAATCCGTCCGTCAGGTTGATCGCGTTACTAAAACCCACAAGCCACAGGTAGATGAAAATAAACAGTGCCGGTAGTCCGATCACGCCCGAGAACACATAAATCGGATGTTTCACAAACGGGACCCACAGCTCTCGGATTTTTTCCGCGCTCGCGGGGTGCCAGAGTAGCAGGCCCAGCGCGACAACCGTGACTAAGGTCTGCCAAAAAATTTTCTCCCTCGAAGAGATTCCGTTGCGATTTTTGTGCACGACTTTGAGCCAATCATCGCGAAAACCGACTGCGGTGAGTGCCGCATAAACAAATAGCGCGATACCCACCCAAATCTTGGGTTCCGCCCAAAGCACCGATGAGCCAAACACGGCCGCAAAAATAAGTAGCCCCCCCATCGTAGGAGTGTTTTTTTTATCAAAGCGTTGGGCGAGATCACCCGTCCGATCGTCGTCGTAGTGCTGGCCGAACTTCAATTTTCGCAACTTGGCAATGAGCCAAGGTCCGATGATAAAGCCAATCATCGCGGCGGTCACTGTCGCGCCTACGGTACGAAATGTCAGTGACCGAAACACGCGTAGTGGACCGTAAAATTCTTCGAAATTAGCCAGATAACTTAGCATGACGAAATAGGTTCTAGGAGTGCGCCAAGAGCCGCCTCAAGTTGATAACGACGACTACCTTTAACAAAAATTGCCCCGTGGAAACCCGAGATCGCCGCGGCAATGTCTGCATGCGTTGTTACCACTGAAATTTGCGCGGCATTCAGGCCTTGCTCAATAGCCCCGGCACGAAGTTCGTCCGCATAATCTCCCATCGTCACAAGCCTATCCCCTGCGCGCAACTCGATCAATCGTCCCAACTCATGGTGATAACGAGCCGCTTCCGCCCCGAGCTCCTCCATACCGCCGATCACATAAAGCCGTGGTTGCGCCGCTGGGGCAACCGCGCGAAATGTGACCAGCGCATCCCGCATCGAGGCAGGGTTGGCGTTGTAGCAATCAAGATAGAGCAAACGCCCCAAGACTCGCCGCCATTCACCGCGCATCGCAGCCGGTGCATAAGTCTGCAAGCGTTCTTGAATCGCAATAGCACTCACTCCGAGGTGCAGTGCCGCGCTGATCGCCAGTGCCGCATTTTGCGCCATTCCATCGGTTACGCGTCGCAGCGTAAATGCCGAGGTATTACCATCTCCCCACAACAGCTCAAGGTGCGTCGTTTCTGCTGATTGTGTGAGAACAAAACCGAACGAGTTCAAACGAGAGTTTCGCCCTGCATGCTGCCCGACCGGTTCCACCTTGATGTGCGAAACCGCAAGTTCTCGGAACGCTGAAAAAACTGCGCATTGCGCAGGATATATCGCGACGCCTGGAGGTCTCACCGCCGCGGAAAGTCGCGATTTCTCCAAAGCAACACCCTCGAGCGAACCCAGTTCTTTGATATGCGCCGCTGCGACCAGCGTGGTAACAGCGATATCCGGCTCGATCATCCCCGCAAGTACGGCCATATCGCCTGGTGCGCTGATGCCAGCTTCGATCACCGCAAATTGATGCTGGGTCGGCTCCAATTTTGTAAGCGTAAGAGGTACGCCCAGGTGATTATTAAGATTTCCTTCAGTCGCCAGAACGGGGCTAGCTTCCGCTCTAGCTCCAAGCAGTAAGGCGAGGAGGTTTTTCGTCGAAGTCTTGCCGGCGCTGCCGGTGACGCCGATCACTGAGCCAGCAAATGCACGCCGGTGTTCGCGTGCAATAGCCTGAAACGCTGCGAGAGGATCTTTTACGATGAGCTGCGGAAGAGCCACATTGGGATTGGGCGATGAGACGATCGCGGCCGAGGCCCCCGCTTGCAGCGCGGTCACGAGAAAATCATGGCCATCGCGAGCTGCCGTTTTTAGCGCGACAAAAATTTCACCGGTGCGGACTTGGCGCGAATCAATCGCAAAGCCACTCAACCGCGCGGTCGGCAAAATCGTCCATTGACCGGCGGTCCAACGAGCAAGTTGGGCTGGATCAAAATGTGGCATTAGTAGCTTGGCGTTTTGCGACGTAGTAGATCCCGCACGACTTCACGGTCGTCAAAAGGCACCACCGTCGAGCCCATGCGCTGATAACTTTCGTGGCCTTTGCCCGCAATTACCAGGCTATCGCCCGGCTTGCAGGCATCGAGTGCGAGGCTGATGGCTTGGCGCCGATCCTCGATCCACGTAAATTTATCCTGCTGAGTTACTCCGGCCTGCATATCGGTGAAAATTTGGGCGAGTGATTCGTCTTTCGGATTATCTGCCGTCACAATGGCGAAATCCGCAAACTCCTGCACTGTCTCTGCCATAACTGCCCGTTGCGTACGTTCACGATGACCCACGCAACCAAAGACTACAACAAGACGACCTGGCGTCATCGACCTTACCATGTTCAGAGCTGCGCGCAACGAATTCGCGGTGTGAGCGTAATCCACAAAAACCTCGAATCCCTGGCCTTCCTCAATGCGTTCCATCCGACCTGGGATGCCCTTGAAGGCGCGTAACTTGGCGAGAAAAACAAAGGGATCGCGGCCGAGGCCATAGGCGGTGGCAATAGCGGCGAGCAAGTTACTCAAATTATAACTTCCCACCAAAGGCGACTCGATCTGCATCGCGCCAGCGGGCCAGATCAGTTTGAAAATCGTGCTTTTGAGCGTATACGCGATATTTTCCGCGCGGACTTGGGCCGCAGGTGTTTCACCAAAAGTGAGGGTGCGCACTTCGGCCGGTATCCGCGCTGCGAGCTGAATGCCATGCTGGTCGTCGAGATTGACTACGGCAACTTTCGGGAGGGCTCCATTCTCACCATTAAATAAACGCGCTTTGACCTCAAAATAGGCGGCCGTAGTTGCGTGATAATCGAGGTGTTCGCTGGAAAGATTAGTAAAAACGGCGGCCCCGAGGCGAAGCCCTTGAACGCGCTGTTGATCGATACCGTGGGAGCTGACTTCTACGACCGCTTGGCGGCAGCCCGCATCACGCATCTGCGCGAGCATCCCATAAACATCTAGTGACTCGGGGGTGGTGCGAAACGAAGGGACCGTGCGCGCACCGAGGTCATAGTTTATTGTGCCTATGAGCCCAACCTGTTGATCTCCGCGTAAGAAATGTTGGATGAGGTGCGAAACCGTTGTCTTACCACTGCTGCCAGTGACACCGACCACCGAGAGATCACGATCAGGAAATTTGTAGTAGCTTTGAGAAACCCGCGCGAGCGAGGCCCGCGCGTTGGCGACATGAATAAAAGTTATTTTTGCGGGTGGATGGGCCGGCATTTTTTCCGTGACGATGGCTACCGCGCCACGGCTCATGGCTTCATCGACAAAATGCGCTCCATCCAAACGAAAACCAGGGAGAGCAAAAAAGACATTACCCGGCGCCACGCGACGACTGTCCATCGCCAAGCCCGAGATCGGACGCTCCAAACTGCCTTTGGTCGCGATGATCTCGTCTTCACCAAAGTAGTCCGAGAGTTTAGGCGCTTTTTTAAAGACGCGATTAAGCGCTAAAGTCTCGCCTCGCGTACGACGCACCGGCCGAGGCGCAAACGCCGCAATGAGCGCGTGATTCGTTGAAAGATAGCCGATCATTAACGAGATCCCTTTATGGCAAGGCGGGAGGCAGGTGCCTTAGGGCCTGGGACAACGGGCGAGATTGGGGCCACTGGTTTAATATCAAGGTGACGGATAAGTTGCTCCGCAACGCGCTTGAACGACGGTGCGGCGACTTTCGCGCCGTAAGCGACACCACCGGGACAATTTTTGTCGGCTCCGTCGACGATCACGGAGATTACGAGACGGGGTTGGCTTGCGGGCAAAAAACCAACAAAGGAAACAACGTGTTCACGTTCGGAGTAGCGTCCGTTCACGATCTTTTGGGCGGTGCCCGTTTTTCCAGCGACCTCATAATCTTTGATCGCGGCTTCAGGAGCGGTCCCTTCTTTCGAAGCGACGCCTTGCAACATTCTTGCCACCGTTTGCGCGGTGCGTTCGGAGACAACTCGATCACCCTCGCGTCGATCGAAGCGATAAACGACTTCTCCAGCCGAATCTAACACCGAACGAATGATACTTGGGCGCATCATGACGCCACCGCTGGCGATCACGGTCATAGCCTGATGCATTTGCAACGGGGTGGCGGCGATGGAGTGCCCCATCGGCATACGCGTGATCGTGAGTCCGTCCCATTTTTTAGGCGACGCCAGCATGCCCGGGCTTTCAATCCCGAGATTGGGAAATCCCGTCAGTTGGCCGAATCCGAAAGCACGAGCGTAACCATAGAAGCGATCATCGCCCATCGACATCGCGAGTTGCGCCGCGCCGCGATTGGAAGAATGCGCGACGATTTCTGCGACCGTTAGGCGGTGGTCAAAATGATGATCCTCGCGCGGGAGTTTACGGGTCTTGCCTTGGTACTCAATGGAATCACTCGTGCAGTCGAAGGTGGAACCGGCGTTCACCAAACCTTCGTTAAGCGCGCCGGCTACAGCGACGATTTTGAAAACCGAGCCCGGTTCGTACATATCCGAGACGGCGATATTACGCATACGACCCTGCTCTTCTTTGGTGAGCTTGTTATACGTATTGAGGTCGAAGCTCGGGTAATTTCCAAGTGCCAGAATGAAACCAGTGCGTGGATCACTAACAATGATGGTGGCTTTCTCGGGCGCGTATTTCGTGGCGATGGCGGCAAGTTCTTCGTCGACGATTTGTTGGACGACGGAATCGATGGAGAGTTTTACACTGTAGCCGTCGGCGGCGGGGACTTGGCGCGTACGGAATTGGGCGAGTTCCTCACGTTTACCGTCTTTTTCAGATTCGAGCCAGCCATTGAGGCCGTGGAGATAAAAATCGGCGTAACGCTCGATTCCCGTCACGGGGCGCTCCGCGCGATCCACGTAACCGATGATGTGCGAGGCGATGGAATTATTGGGATATGCGCGACGATAGACGCGCTGACCGATCACGCCCTTGATGTTAAGTTGTTTGATCGCGGTAAACGTGGTTTCTGTGATTGATTCGCTCAATTTAGCGAAGCGGATGGCGCGGTTACCGGAGGCGTCGGGGGCCTCATCTTCATCATCAGAATTTTCAGTTTCAGCAGCGCTGGAAGCGACCAGCGAAGAGGCGTCGCTGGGGGTAACATTAAACGCAAAGCTCGCGGGCTTGAGCGCGGAATCTCCATTGCGCTCGGTATTTTGAGCTGAATGTGAGCCAGCAGCTGGACGGGTCTTCGTATTAAAAATCCGCGCGAGTTCGCTGGAGTTCATGCCGATCAAGGCAGCGAGTTGGGGCCACTTGGCTTCGTCCTCTTTACGAAGTGATTGGGGATCGACAGCTAAAATGATTAAAGAACGACTGGTGGCGAGTTTAGCTCCGTTCGCGTCGAGAATGTCTCCACGCCGACCGGGCAGCGGGTCGATTTTATAGCGGGCTTGGGAAACGTAACGCAGCAATGTATCGCGATCGAGGACGTGCAACCAAACAAGACGCGCACCGACACCGACGAAGCTCGCCAACACAATGGTCGCGAGGAGGATTTGACGTGGGTTGGAAGCGAAGCCCTTGGACATGGCTAGTTACGCGAGGCCAATTTGAAGCTGATGGGCATGGGCCGATCGGAGAGCAGACCGCGACTGGCTTTGGCGGCGAGACGCATGCCGGCGTTTTCTGTGATGGACTGAGCGACGGGCATGACGAGGCCAAGGCGCATCGATACATTGCGCTGTTTGAGGCGAGCAGGGTCTTGCTCAATTTCGATCGCGGTCGCGGTTTCGTCGAGGTGGCGATGGAGCTCAGCCAGACGCAACTCGAGGACCTTGTTGGCGTTGGCCGTGAGAGAAATTTGATGGCGCATCCACACCGCCCCCAGGCCGAGCGAACCGCTGAAGCAGATCGTACACAGGGTGAAAATGAAGAACTGATTCACAAAAGCGTGGTTGGTGGTACGCATATTTAAATTAAGGGAATCGTGAGGTACTGATCAGAGTTTACGCAGGGCGCGGAGTTTGGCGGAGCGGCTACGAGGATTGGCGGCGAGTTCGTCTTCTGCGGGCGTCACCGGGCGGCGTGTGAGCGGCTCAGCGTATTTTTTGCGCAGATCCTGCGGGAGCGAATCGTGTGCGCCTTCGGGTTGGCCGCATTGACGTCGGAAAAATTGTTTAACCGGGCGATCTTCCAACGAATGGAAACTGATGACGACGAGTACGCCGCCGGGGGCTAGTTTCGCAAAAGCTGCGGGCAAGGCGCGCTCGATCGCGCCGAGTTCGTCGTTCACGGCGATGCGGATACCCTGAAACGAACGCGTCGCGGGATGAACCTTGGAGGTATGGCGATCACGAGGCGGAATAGCCTCAGAGATCAGGCTAGCTAGCGTGGAGGTGCGGGCTAACGCGCTCGTGGCGCGGGCCGAGATCAACGCGCGGACAACGCGACGCCAATTTTGTTCTTCGCCGTAATCACGAATCGCGCGTACCAGCATCTCCTCGGTCGCTGTCTCGAGCCAGCGGCTTGCCGGCACACCGGCGCGAGGATCCATCCGCATATCCGCTGGGGCGTCCTGACGAAACGAGAAACCGCGCTCACCGTCATCGAGCTGAAAAGAGGAAACCCCGAGGTCAAAAAGGATGCCGTCGAATCCCGTTTCAGGGAGCCCGCCGAGCTGACCAAAATCTTGATCCACGAGGGTAAAACGTTGACCGTACACCGCCGTTAATTCGGCGGCCCGCGGGCCAGCCGCAGGGTCGCGATCTAGCGCGAGCACGTTTACATCTGGCGCGGTGTCCAGCACAGCGCGGGTGTGCCCGCCGCCGCCAAAAGTGCAATCCAAGTACCGTCCAGATGGACGAGGCGAGAGAAAGGCCAACGTCTCACGCATGAGGACGGGTTGATGGCCAGGTTGCATAGGCACGGGATAAATTTCAGCGACCGCCGCGGACATCGGAGGAGGGCCTGAGCCTTTTGAAATTAACCTGATAGACCGGACGTAAAATTAGGCCGTTACTCACGCGCGCGCTGACGACCGGCGCAATTAAGGGCCGCAATGTCGAGGAACGGCTGTACATGCGAGCCGAAGCAGCAAAATTACGCGAGGAGGCTGTGACTCCAACAGCAGCTTTGATTAACGGCAAACGGGCGGTGGCGATGAGGACAGAGCGGCGCATGGTCATCAGATCCCGAGCCGGCGCATAATATCGCCGAAGTTATCACCCGCCGTACGCGTCTCGACCTTTGCCCAACGAGCGGGTGCGTAGAGATTGAATTTCGTCAACGAGCCCACGAGCACGGCGTCTTTGCCGATGCCAGCATGAGCCAAAAGATCGGCGCCAACTGCGATGCGCCCCTGCTTATCGAATGAGAAAGCCTGGGTCTGAGAAAAAAAGCGGGCCACGAAATCCTGCCCCGCACCATCGCTCAAAGCCATCTGCGCGATCTTGGCGTGGAGTTTCTCCACCTCAGCCGGAGGTAAAACGGCGACATAACCATCGGGATGCGGCGTGGCCAAAAACGCATCGCTCTCCTCGTGGGCATGGCGCCATGCCGAGGGGATCGTCAGCCGACCTTTCTCGTCGAGGGTGTGCCTAAATAGGCCGGTATAAAATGCTTTGCCGGGTTGAGCCATGAGGGTCGGGAGCCGCAAGGTGCCCCACAACGCCCCATTTCAACCCATTTTTCCCCACAAGGGTCAAGCAAAGATCAGCGAAAATCTCATAATGTTGTTCACAAAAAGTTGTAAGAAATCAGATCTCACCACGGCGGACCGAAGTCATGCCGAACGTAAATAACACAAAGGTTTCACTTCATGTTAATGTTGAGTTTAATACAAAAGTATCCTCAACGACTCGAACCGATGAATTTACGGTCGCACAGCTTGGGAAATTTACAGGTCGGCCATCAAAACGTAAACACTCGTCCGAAATCAGGCACTATCCCGCCACAAGTCATGCCGACGATCATGAAGAATTTAATTTCGGAGGGCATATACCCAACTCATGCCGACAGCATGCTATGCTCCACCTCAGTCTAAGAACCTATTTTCAGTCGGAGCACAGTCTCTTAGCGCGCTGGCACCCAGAGCAGTGACGTCACACTTCCACGTTTATAGAAGGTGGCACAACCAGCTCGAAGAACTCCTCAGCCTCGTCGCGCTGACACTGCGGTAACTGAGGCGTAGGACTAAGTCTGTAAAGATCAGTGAGACCCATTTACAAAGTCTTTTTTGGAGAGGCTACTGCAATTACGTGCCGTAAAAATGGGCTACAGTTCAACGGTTCAGTGCTTATCATACTCGAACTTATCTACAACTTTACCTGTATCATATAGCAGCGTTTTCGGGTAGTAAGCCTCGTCAAACGGGCGTGGCCGAGTCGGCCCACCCCAAGTGGATACCTCACGGCGGCCCCAATGGCGACGCGACCAGTGCGGACCACGGAGTGGATCTCTCGTTCGGTTCATCCATGCGAGCAATTCATCCAGCAATTGCTCCCGTTGAGGCGCCATCACCGGATCGTTGATTCGGTTCTGAAGTTCGAGAGGATCCGCCGATAGATCGTAAAGTTCATCCGTATCGAGCAAATTAATGACGAGTTTGTAGCGTCCATCGAATGCACACCGGATGGGTGCAAACGCGCCAAAGCCGTCGTGATCAATTTCAAACCGATTGAATTCGAGGAAGACGAAGTCGTTGGTGCGGTGGTAAGGGTCGCGCATTTGGGCCAGCATTGAGCGCCCTTGCAGGATTTCCGGAATCGGCAGTCCGAAATATTCGAGCAACGTTGGCACCAGATCGATATGCGATACCGGATCTTTCGATACCGCGCCTACTGGAGACATGCTTGGCCAACGCACGATGAACGGAATTCGGACAATCTCCTGATACATGCACGGTCCTTTTCCATAAAGACGATGGCCGCCAAACATATCACCGTGATCACTAGTGTGGATAACCAGAGCATCGGGCGTTTCCTCATTAATCGCCTCAATGACTCGGCCCACCTGAGAGTCGCAAAAACTATTGCAGGCAAAATGTTGCGGGTGTCGCAGGCAAGCGGTGTCACCGTCGCGAACGATCTGGCTCAGGTGGGAAGTTGTATGACCAGCCCATTCCTGCTGCGACCGAGGCTTTTCGGTCAGCGGATCATCCGCGTTGAGCACCGGAAAGAGGAAATCCTTGAACGAGCTGACATAGGGTTCGGGCGCAATGAAGGGGTGATGCGGTTCGTCAATCGACACGACCAATAGAAAATCTTTATCTCGATGGGCACGGATGAATTCCCGCGCTCGTTCGGCAATTCTCCACGCATGAGTAAAATCGGCTGTGATCCCGTTTTCCGCTACGTCCTTCGGGTCGAGCACTTGCCTAGATAGCGCCCGAGCTTCGTCATTTGGGAGGGAATCAAGGTAATTACGGCCGTCCATCCAGTAAGCCGGATCCCAGCCCGGAGGGCAGCGACCGTCACCAAAGTAGTCACTGCCGTCGAGATGCCACTTGCCGATGTATCCAGTGGCAAAGCCCCCATCGCGCAGCCGCTGACCCAGCGTCGGCAAATCGAGATGAGGCGCCATGTCGTTGCCCAGAACCCCGTTGCTATGAGGATACAGACCGGTGAACAGGGCCGAGCGTGCCGGTCCGCAAACCGGTGCACAGGTATAGGCGCCGTCGAACCGCACCCCCTCGGCAGCGAGTCGGTCTATATTCGGCGTGCCCAAAGCCAAATCCGGCCGGTAGCAACCGATGCAGTTCGCGCCTTGGGTATCGATAAGAAAGAGAACGGTCTGTCGTTTAGCCATGGAAAATTTTTCGGTGATAATCAGGAAAGTGTCCGCCGCCTCTTAATGTGCTTCTGGGTGCACACACACAGCGGAAGAAGTCGGGTGGAGTCACGTAACCGGAAAACCTAAGACGTTGCCGGGTCTCACTCATGACGGGCGTCAAGTCCGGACGATGGATGAGTTGTTTCGCGAAAGGACTGACGATACATCGTTGGTGTCCGTTGAGTGATCCGTTTAAAAAGGCGGCAGAAGTAAAAAGGGTCTTCATAGCCAACAAGGTGAGCTATGTTTTCAATTTTGGTATCGGTTCCAGCAAGATACTCACACGCTTTGGCGATTTTCTGTTGGTTAAAATAGCTACGCGGACTCTGGCCGGTGTGCTTACGGAACTGCTGCGTGAAATAGGCGTGCGACATGCCAGCAATCGCCGCCAATTCGTGAATGCTCACGTGGGTACCGAGGTTATTGCTCATCATCGTGAGAGTGCGCGCGATCCGAGTCGCGGTTGAATCCTGCGTAGCCGTGCGATGGCAGATCTGGCCGAATAGATCGCCAAGTAATTGGTGCATCGCCGAGGAAGCCTGCACGAGATTCTTGTAGGCACTACCCTCGTGGTAGATCCCGAGAATCTCCTCAAATTTTTCAACGAACCTGAGGTTCGATTGGACCGCGATGCAGATGTTTTTTCCGCCCGTGGTCAGGATATCGTAATACTGCTGGGCAACCGTGCCGTTGAAATGGATCCAATAGTAGGACCAAGGATTGTCCGCATCGGCTTGGTAGGCGTGAAACTCAAAAGGGCGAAGCAGCGCGAAGGTGCCGCGCGTAATCTTGTGCTTGCCTAGGCTAAAATCGAGTGTGCCCGCCCCATCGATGCAATAGAGCAAAGTGAACGCCCAGTCCCCATTGGCCCGAGAGACTTTTTGCCCTTTGGCCCGCGGGGAATAACCCAAGCGGCATGGCAAAAGGGCTGCAGTGAGGGGTTGCCGACTGGCCGATTCCACGACTTTGGTCGGCAACTTGAAAACACGTTCCCCCGGAAAGTCTTCACGGCCAAGAACGGAGACGAGCTTTCGGCCGTTAAAATTAAAAACCCGCGTCTTGTCGTCCGGCATGTAGGCATCGAGCGAGAAGGCCGTCGGATCCAAAGCCGGCAAAACGCGGTTGCGAGTTTTGGCAGCCTTCGCGACTTTCCTAACTGATTTATTGGGTTTACTCATGACCATCTGTTAACCGGGACTGGCGAGCCGCCAGAGGGAAAAATAAAGCGCGACAGCAAGCACGGCGACCACCACGGATGCGACGCGGAGGCCGCGCCAAGGCGTGAGGTCCATCTCGGGCGCGGAAGACACACTAGACCGCGATTTGCTGGCCGCCACGGGAGCGGCGGGGGCAAATTGCCCGACGATCAGCATAAAGCCACAGAGCAAGACGGTGTTCAGGGCAGCGAGGTGGAGCCAGTGGATATGCAACGAGGAGAGGTTGAGGCGGAACCCAAGGAAGCCGTCTCCCCAAAGACAGTTCAATAAAATCGAACTGAGCACCCCGAGGATCATGGACACGTTGGCCGCCCAAGCGGGCACCCGCTGGCTGAACATACCCATTACAACCACAGCTAACAGGGGCAGTTTAAATGCGGACATGACTTGCTTCATCATCGTAAAGATTCCCTCGGATGATCCGCCCAGCAGGCTGCTGGTAAAGATTGCCACGACTACGATCGCCACCGAAAAAATCTTGCCCGCACGAACCATTTCGTAGTCCGAAGCTCCCGGCCGCAGCCAGCCGCGGTAAAGATCGATACTGAACATGGTTGAGACGCTATGGAGGCCACCGTTAAAGGCGCTGATGACCGAACCCAAGAACACTGCAGCAAACAAGCCCACCAGATAGGGCGGCAGAACCGCGTCAACCAACAGGGAATAAGCGAGGTCACCATTACCGACCGCGGCGGCGCCGAACATCTCAGCCGCAATGACTCCAGGGAATACGAGAAAGAACGGCCCGAGGAGTTTAAGGCCCGCGGTGGCGAGAATCCCCTTTTGCGCCTCCGCGAAGCTCTTTGCGCCGAAGGAACGCTGCACGATCATCTGGTTAGTGCACCAGTAGAACAGATTGATGAATAGCATGCCCGTAAAGAGTGTGCCGAACGGCACATTTGATCGAGGAGCCCCAACCGGGTCGATCTTGGCAGCCTGATGCTGCAGTACGCGGTGCAAGCCAGCGAGAAAGTCGCCGTCCCCCAGTTTGCAAAGTGCAAGCACGGGAATAAGTAAACCGCACACCAGCAAACCCGCGCCGTAGAGCGTATCGGATAACGCCACGGCCTTCATGCCGCCAAAGAGTACGTAACAGGTGCCTATGATGCCGATGCTCCACGCCATTATTTGGAATGATGTCCCCTCGGAAACGCCCAATTGGGTGTGTACGTGAAAAATGGTGCTCATCGCAACTCCCCCAGAGTACAGCACGAATGGCAGGATATTTAGCGCGATCGCGATGATGAACACGATGCCCATGATACGTCGCGAGGTAGCGTCGAAACGCTGCTCCAAGAATTGCGGCACAGTGGTGATATTACCCAGCCAATAGCGCGGTAGAAAATACCAAGCCATGGCAATCAACGCAAACACCGGCACGATCTCCCAAGCCATGACTACAGCACCGTGCACAGACGCTGCGCCATTTAGACCGATCAATTGCTCGGTGGAGAGGTTCGTGAGCAGCAAAGCCCCAGCCACCTGGATCCATGGCAGTTTACGACCAGCGAGAAAATAAGTCTGGGCGTCGGAGTTGTCCGCCCCCCGAGTGCGCCACCACGAAATAACCCCCACAAGTAAGGTGCAAAAAAAGAATGAGCCGATGGCGAGTGGAAGGTTCATGATTTGGGGTGAGTAATCGGAATGACCGCCGAATGACCGAGGTCAGAAAAACGATTGGGAAGTGGAATCAGAAGCTGAACTACGTTGAGATGATCTATTCGAGCGGTGCGTTGAAGCGCTAAGTTAACGACGCGCGCGCTCGCCTAGGAGAACCAAAGCTGATTGGGTAAAAATTGTGAAACACGGTAGGCACGGATTCGAGGAAAGTAGGAGGCACTCATGTTAACTGGGGTGGGATTGAGCCGAACGTGAACCGAAAGCAATTTTCACCTTACGCGAGAGCCCGCTCTTACGACATGGATGAATTTGGCATCAATCTGGACTTTTTGAATCCAAATCTAGACAAGATTTACATCCAGGTTTTAGGAATAAAAAAAACCACTGACGCTGGCCGGATGGCTTGAATTACGCCAACAAAAAGTCCAGCGAGCCATGCAGAACGTCTATGGGCGATTGGGCGCCGAGCAATTATCATTAAAAACTCCATCTATCGGCGCGCCTCGCGCGGACTTACCCTACCCTTCCATTTCCGCCTTTGTCCGCGGACTAATCCCACTGTAAAAAGTCATGCTTATTAAACAACTACTCTCGGCCCTTCGCTCGCTCGTCTTGGTTTCACTCAGTATCAGTCCTGTTGCGCTGCATGCCTCCGACGGTGCGCGCGCGCCTTACAACGTGTTGTTTATCGCGATCGACGACATGAACGACTGGGTCGGCGCCTTCGGCGGTGCACCTCAATCTAAGTCGGCCACACCTCGGATGGACAAATTTGCCGACGGCGGGTCGGTCGTATTTCAGCAGGCCAATTGCGCCGGGCCGATATGTGGTCCATCACGCTCGGCGTTGCTTTCGGGATTCATGCCGCAACGGACCGGGGCTTACACCAACAGCCAGAACATGCGTGGATCTAGTCTCGTTCAGACCCACTTGACCCTGCCGGAATATTTTTCGAAGCATGGCTACAGAACGCTTTCGACCGGAAAGATCTTCCACAAACATCCGGGCGATGAAGGCCAATGGGCGTATGATCAGTGGGCGGCTTCGGAAGGCGGGAGCGGCTCGCGACCAGACCCGGAGCATGTAACGTCCCGGAATCGAAATCTGATTGATGGTAAGCCGGCACCCTTCGCCCCGCTAAACAGCGATGGAAACGAGGGCGGAGAGGGCGAGGGCACGGAGTTTGCCTGGGGCCCGAGCCGAGGCCCAAAGGAGGAGTCCAAGGATTGGAAATCGGCCGAATGGGCGGCCGCGCAACTCGCCAAGCCATCCACGAAGCCGTTCTTTCTCGCGCTGGGCATATCCAAGCCACACTTGCCTTGGTATGTGCCGCAGGAATATTTCGACCGCCATCCGCTGGAAACCATCAAGCTCCCCCAGTTCCGCCTCGATGACCTCGGCGATATCCTAGACGCCAAGGGAGAACCCAAATTTAAATCGAGTTCGGATTTTCGATGGGTGCAGCAGGACGCGAATTTGTTCAAGGGCGCGGTGCGAGCCTACCTGGCCGCTTCCAGCTACGCGGATGATTGCGTGGGGCATGTGCTGGATGCGTTAGAAAAGAGCCCCGCTCGGGATAACACGATCGTGGTAATTTGGGGCGACCACGGGTGGCATTTGGGCGAGAAGTTGCGATTCCGGAAATCCACACTCTGGGCCGAGTCCACCCGTCTTCCCTTGACCATACGGGTGCCCGGTATGAATTCCCGCCAGGATTGTTCCCGTCTGGTTAACTTGATCGATCTTTATCCGACGCTCGTCGAATTGTGCGGCCTGCCGGCCAAACCCGAAATCGACGGACGCAGCATCGCCCCATTGCTGCGAGATCCGAAAAAGCCATGGCCTTATCCGTCGATCACGGTCAATGGTACAGGCAACGCTTCAGTGCGCGACGAACGCTGGTATTATATCCGATACCGGGACGGAGCGGAGGAACTTTACGACATGGCGAAGGATCCGATGCAGTGGACCAATCTAGCCGCCACGAAAGATCCTGAAGTACGTTCCCAGTTACAGCGACTAGCGACCTCTTTTCCTGCTGTGTTTGCGCCCGAGCTGCCGGGCAACGCCGATAAAAAAGGAGATGGAGAGGATAAAGTCGGGACACCCGACCCGACCATCAAATCCTCGCGACAGGCCGCAAATCTCAAATGACCTACGGCATTTCCGCGCGCATAGAACACGCATATTACGACACCGCTCGCGAACAATCTCGGCGCGCGGCTTTTTTTGTTTCAGGCCAGATTCCAACGACTGCGTTACTTAGCTCGGCGGACGACGTCTACGCCTGACCAGCAATCCAATAGCTTTAGCTCCAGAATTTTCCCCAAAGATGAGATCGGTCCTCCAGCACGCCGTATATGCCGCCCAAAACGCTGCGCTTCTCGCGCGCTCTTTGAAAAACGCCTTTCAGTCGCAAAAACGCAAAGAAGACGAGACTTGGGGTGCGGGCTTCGGATCCTACCATGAGAGAATTACTTTACTGGACGGGTTGATCGACGGTTCTAGGCCCAGCTTTGGCCCGACTCCGCCTTGCTCAATATCCGTCTGCGCGTCGGAATAGTAAAGTGAGCACTCGGTAACAGCTAAGTAATTCCCAATTCGATGATCTTAATATGAAAAATGGCCGTTTCCTGCCTGCTATGCTAGCCCGGTTCGTTTGCTTCGTTGGAACGATCTGGATAGGCCCGTTAGCGGCTCTTCAGGGCGAACCACTCCCAAGCGCTTATGGGGTGTGGGACCGTGGTGAAACCAAGGATCCTCGCGAATATCCATTTATTAGGGGGACGTCGTTCGACGCCCCATGGGATGCAGTCGAGAAACAGCCGGGGGTCTACGATTGGAGTTCTCTGGATCGCGTGATTGAAAAAGTTTTTAATAACAAGACATCGATTTACCTTTCTTTTGAGGCCGGTCCAAAAACGCCGCAATGGGTCTACGGAAAAGGTGTCCCAAAAGTAGAAACAGACGACGAGAGGCACACCGACAAATTTCCCCACTATCCATACTACCTCTCTTTAGAATACAAAACGTATTACTTTCGTTTCATCACCGAGGTCGCCAAACACATCCGCAGCTACCCGAAAGATCGGCAGGAGCGCATCGCCTTCATTCAGATCAAAACGGGCTGCACCGGGGATGAAACGCCTTACAAGGGCAAGGCGCTCAACGCCAAATATGACTTACCCAAGAATTCCCCGGATTGGCGCACATTCCGGCTGGAGACGTTTGCTTTGTATGCGCAGCTTTTCGATCAAGGGCCCGACCCCAAGATCAGTCTACTTTTTGGCGGCATTACCGGCGATGACGAAAACGGCGGAGAGGGAAAAAACCCGATCGAATGGAAGTGGGTTACCAGCCACATCACCGGCAGCTTTGGTAGCAAAATCGGGGCACTATCGCGCGGTCATCACTTAAGCGGAGAACGATCCACGATTAACACTTGGCTACGCTATCTCGTGAATCCAAAGGGGCCTAGGGTCTTCTCTCGGTCCGAGATGGACCAAACGTGGACAAGGCCGTGGTATCAACTCAATGTCCCGCTCAATTTTTATTGGGGAGCTATCAATGCGCTAAATTCAGGTCAAAGTGTGTGGGACGTCACCAAGGTCGCCATCGAAGTGAGCAAACAGCAGGGCTTCGACTATTCCTTCTATTTCTTTAACAAATATGCAGGGCAGATTTACCCGGCGACCGCGACCGACGCATTTTGTGCTTTGCACAAGGGCTTGGATGCCGCCGATACCAAGGCCTATCCCGAGGCGAAGTTTGGGCCAGCCTCGCACAGTAATGTAGAGCGGATGGAGAAGATCGTTGCCGTCTATGCCAAGTATGGCGCCGCCATCGACGACCGCAAAATTCTAGCCAGCGGACAGGTCCAGCAGAGAGGCGATCAAGCCGGATTCAATGACGTGGGCTGGGATATCTGGCCGGACAACTATTCCCGGTTGCTCGACCAAATCGATCCCGATGAGACATCCGTCCCGCTGTGGCGCGTCGGAGGACCGATCACCCCGACGTCTCCCATCTATTCCCGGTTTGGCCGCGGCTTCGAGCACTCCTCCGGCAAGGATGCGATGTATTTCAAACTCCGCGACGGCTTCTCTCCGGATACCACACCCAAGGTGATGTCGATCACCGTCGTCTGGTATGACGGGCAGGAAGGCTCCACCTGGAAGCTCGATTACGATGCCGGTGCCCCGACCATGAAGACCGGTCTGACAGTGACAGGCAAAGGCGACAAGCAATGGCACCATGAGGTCGTCGCCCTGCCAGACGCGGTCTTTCGGCACGGCGGGGCCAAGGGCGCCGATTTGGCGCTGGTGAACACGGACGGCAAGGACGACATCTTCAGCCTCGTTGAGATTCACCGCGGTGAGCCGGAATTTCCAGCGCTGCGCCCTCCCACTGAAGTGCGTGCGTTCTCCGGCTATGGTAAAGGCACCAAATACGGGACGGACGACAACGGCGACAAGGCCGGGAAGGCAAAGAAAGGGAAAAGAAAAAAGACAGATGCAGCTGAGAAATTGTAATGAGCCAACGTCTTCACTTGCAGGATAAAAACTAAATTTTTCGGTGAGCCCCCAGCATGAAATATCGCCCCATCTTTTTTGCTCGTATTACCTCGGATGAGGCTGAGGAAGCAGTCGTCAGCAACCTGGGCGATAATAAATCCAAACGCAAGAAGTAGCCGTTCGAGGGCAGTTTAAAATCAATCAATTACCATATGAGATATCTCCGAAACATTATCGCTCTTTCCTCTCTCTGCCTCTCGTTAATTACCGCACTCGCCGCCGCTGAATCGAAGAAGCCCAACATCGTATATATTCTCGTCGACGACGCGGGCTATGGCGATTTCGGCTGCTACGGCCAGAAGACATTGCTGACACCTAACGTCGACCAACTGGCGAGCGAAGGCATGAGATTCACCCGGCACTACGCGGGAGCGGCAGTCTGTGCCCCCGCGCGCTGCGTCCTGATGACAGGCCTTCACACCGGTCACAGCCGCGTGCGAGCCAATGGCCCGGCCTCGATACCCGACACGGATCTCACGGTAGCGCGTTTGCTCAAGGATGCAGGCTATCTCACAGCTTGTATCGGGAAATACGGCCTCGGCATGCCTCTCCCACCGGATGATCCCCAAAGGAAGGGTTTTGATTATTTCTTCGGCTATGTGGACACCGCGCATGCTCACAACGGCTACCCTACCTACCTCTTCCGCAACGGCGTGAAGGTTCCGTTGTCCAATCAGATCATCCCCGGTTCGGAGAACAAGCCCGGCACCGGCGTCGCCACCCCCGACGGCCGAAAACAATGGGCGCCCCAGTTGCTTGCTGATGATGTGCAGCGCTATCTCGATGATCGCGGGAAAGACAAAAACCGACCGTTTTTCCTCTATTACACGCTCAATTTGCCACATGCAAACAACGAGGCCGGGGCGAACTCGCCACTAGGCCATGGCATGGAAACACCCAGCTACGGCGAGTTCGCCTCGCGCGACTGGCCTGATGTGGAAAAAGGCTTCGCTAGCGCCATGAAATTTGTGGACCGCGAAGTCGGGGCGGTAATGGTGAAGCTAAAGGCACTCGGCCTGGAAGACGACACCATCGTCATGTTCTCCAGCGACAATGGCCCGCATCAGGAGGGCGGCCACAAAGTCGCGTTTTTCCAGAGCAACGACGGACTTACCGGCATGAAGCGCGATCTCACCGAGGGTGGAGTGCGCGAGCCGTTCATCGTGCGTTGGCCCAACAAAGTTAAACCGGGCACCATCAGCGAGCACGTCAGCGGCTTTCAGGATTTTCTACCCACGACGGCCGATTTAGCCGGCGCCAAGGTGACCGCGGAGTGTGACGGCATTTCATTCCTACCAACGCTGCTTGGGCAGAAAGATCAGCAAAAACAGCACCCGTATTTGTTCTGGTATGCCTCAGAGAAAGGCGGCAAGCGCTCGGTTCTTAAGTGGCCGTGGAAGCTCCTCCACTTAAACACGGGTTCCGCCGACTCATCCGACGAATCAGAAAGCACGGCAGCCAAGAAGCGCCCTGCCTCGGTCAAAGCGCTCGTGGTTGAGCTCTTCAACCTTGAGACAGATCCCACCGAGTCGAAGAACGTCGCAGCGGAGAACCCCCAACTTCTCGGGGAGCTCGAAGCCATTATGCAACAGGCTTGGCGCGACCCAAAGTGAGACAACGCTAGGTTCCATGGCGCGAATGCTGCCGCTGAATCAAAGCCAACTTCACTCCATGAACCGCCCCACCCTTTGCTTCGCGCTCCTTGCGCTGCTCGTGGCGCCTCACTTCGCGGCGCAAGCGGCGGAGGCGACGTCCGTCCGGCCCAACGTTCTTTTCATCATCGCGGATGATGCGTCGCGTCACTTCGGCGAAGCGTATGGCTGCAACTGGGTGAAGACGCCGAACATTGATCGTCTGGCAAAACAAGGCTTGGTTTTCGACAACGTTTACACCCCGACATCGAAGTGCGCTCCGTCCCGCGCCGCGATCCTCACTGGCCGCAATCCTTGGCAACTTGAAGACGCGGCGAATCATCAGCCGTATTTCCCGGCGAAGTTCATGGTTTTCAGTGAGGCGCTAGCCCAAGCGGGCATCGCCTGCGGCGCCGCTGGAAAAATTTGGGGTCCGGGCGAGGCCAAGCTCGCCAGCGGTCTGCCCAGAAACTTTGGCCTTCGCGGCAATGGCGATGTCAGTGACCGTGAGCCAGGCACCGCCTTTACTGCTTTTCTGAAGACACGTGCCCCGAACCAACCGTTCTTTTATTGGTTCGGTAGCCATTATCCGCATCGGGGCTACAAACCGGACTCCGGCATCGCCGCTGGCAAGAAGCCCGCCGACATCGACCGCGTCCCCGCGTATTGGCCCGACAACGACGTAGTGCGCCGAGATATGCTCGACTATGCGATCGAAGTCGAAGCCTACGACGCGCAAGTCGGATCGCTCCTAGCCGCGCTCGAAGCGAGTGGTGAAGCCGCGAATACTCTAATCATCGTAACGTCTGATCACGGGATGCCGTTCCCAAGGGTAAAAGGGCATACCTACGACGACGCACACCGCATCCCCTTCATCGTGACGTGGCCAGGGCGGGTCCCGCAACCAGGTCGCCGCGTTTCCGACTTCATCAGTTTCATCGACCTTGCACCAACGTTACTCGAACTGTTCCAGATCGATGGAATCGCCCGAGGCATGTCGTCCATCACCGGCCGCAGTTTCGTCGATTTGCTGCAGGGCCAGTCGAAGTCTGAGCGTGGATTCGTGATTTTCGGTCGTGAGCGCAACGACGTGCTGGCACGTCCCGGTTCGCCAGCGGGACTCGGATATCCGACGCGCGGCATCCGCTCTGGATCGCTTTTCTACGTGCAGAACTTTGCGCCCGAACGGTGGCCCTGCGGCAACCCGGAATTGAGTTTAAAGGATACAGACCCCAGTCCTTCCAAAACGCTCGTGGCCGAGCGGGGCGAGTCGGACCCGTTTTGGCAGCATGCTTATGGCAAGCGCCCCGCCGAGCAGTTGTTCGACCTTCAGAGCGATCCCGACTGCGTGACCAACCTCGCCGGCCAGCCCGCTTACGCCGCGAACCTCACCACCATGCGAGCCCAGCTGATGTCTGAACTCAAACGCCAAGGAGACCCGCGCGCACTCGGGCGAGGTGACACGTTTGACCAGTATCATTCACCCCGTGTCGGCGGAACGGGTGAGCAACCGAATCGAAAATCAAAAAAGAAGGCCCAGCCGTAATGAGACCCACCATGAAGCTCCGTTTCTTCCCCATCCGCCACCCTTTCAAGCCCACCGACGGTGCCCATATCTGGCCCAACGGCCGCGAATACTTGGCCGAGACTCGGCCACTCTTGTTCAGATAATTGTTCACCTCTCATTTCAAACATCATGCACCTTAAAAAATCTGTCCTCCGGTCGGCGTTTCTAGGCGCCGCCCTCGCCCTTTCCTGCGGCGCAGCCACACCTACGGTTGAGCATGCCGCCACGGGCGCGGAGTATTCCCTGAAATGGGGAACTGCCGCGCAAATCTCCGACGTCACTTTCTCCTTACGCGTAAACGGGGAGTGGATTTATGGGGACTCGTTTCCCCGTAGGGACTGGACGTTTGAAAATGGCCGGCATGTGCTGCGTTGCTCGGGCCTGCCTCCTTTCGAGGAGTTTGTGCTCACGATTGAAACCGCGGAGAACCGGCCATATGCGGTCGTAAAAGCCACGCTCAAAACCCGGGATCAATTTGAACTGGGCGGAATCAGAGTGCTGACCAAGAAAGGCGACGCACCTGATCTGCCAGTATCAAAAGCCGATCCTCAGTGGACGATTTTTGCCGAGGCGCTGCGTGGACCCGACCACGGGCGGATCTTCACGATCGAGCAAATCACTGAACTGAAGGCCGTCAGAAAAGTTGACCCGCGCAACGCGTTTTGGGTTTCAACCCTCCAGAACGATGCCAAGAACCAAACCTATGCCTTCGCTGCACTCAAGGGGGAGCTGTGGCCGACCTCTTTCGAGTGGCGAAATTTAAAGGAGGGAGCGCTCCATCTGTCCCTGCGCAGCGGCAGTCCCGAAGGGCTCGAAAAGATCTTGATGAAACCGGGGCGTTTCCTGGAGGTCGATCCGGTGCTGGTTGGTTTTTGGGATGATCGGCGTCCAACCCAAGTGTTGGCCGAAGTCGGACGCATTATGGGTGAGAGCGTCCGGCAAGGGCGCCCGATGCGTTCCATCGAACCCGGGTGGAGTTCATGGCATTCGTATAGTCGCGGCCTAACCGCCGAAGACGTGATGAAAGCCGCACGCTTCATGAAGACAGAGCTTTTCGATGCGGGTTATCGTTACATCCAACTCGACGGTGGCTGGTGGACCGTGCCGGGGTCCTATGTGGTCAACAAGGACTTCCCTCGCGGCATTCGTGATCTCTCGAACCAGATTACCGATATGGGACTGAAGTTTGGACTACACATCAGCCCATTTAGAGTGAATCCCACCGATCCCTATTGGAAATCTCATCCCGACTGGCTTCTATCACCCTACAACAAAAAGCCGATTGATCCCAACGACGCTGAGATGATGACCACCTTGGGCATGGTTTATCTCGACGGTAGTCACCCTGACGTGGCTCCGTATCTCACTGGTCAATTTAAACAACTGGTCGAAGATTATAAGCCGACCTTCATGAAGTGGGATCACCACTACGGCAGCCTAGAAGAGGGCCCCCGCTACGATCCGACCATGACAGGCTTGCAGTCGCACAATCGGACGGTGCGCATGATCCGTGCTGCTTTGCCGCAAGACCTGGTCGTCACCCGCAGCATGGGCTGGCTCTTTGGCGCCATTGAGTGCTACGACGCCATTCGGATTGGCAACGACATCAACCATCCAGGCATCAAGAGCGCCGCGGAGCCCTACGCCAACATGACCTACGGCAAAACGACCGGATCGATACGCGATGTGCCGATGGGCCGCGACTATCAAGGGTTGATCCGCTTCGCCCGATCGGCGGCCCAAAATTACTATATCCATAACAACATCGCCCTCTGCGATCCCGACTCATTTTTTACCTCACCACAGTATTCGCTGGAGGAAGCGCGTTGCCACATCACGCTTGAGGCACTGATGGGTGGTTTCTTGCTCGGCGGAGATCGTATCGAGTCGCTCCCGAAGGAGCGCATCGAGCTTTACCGACACAAGCCCGTGCTCGATGTTTGGCGGAACCGAAAGCACGCCGTGCCGCTCGACCTATTTTCGGGCGCAGATATCCCAAGGATTTGGAAACTAGAACTGGCCGATCGCACGGTATTCGGGCTCTTCAACTGGATGGATGTGGCTAGTGAAACCACCTGGTCACTAGCGGATTTGGAAATGCCCGCCGAATCCTACCAACTGACGGATCTTTGGAGTGGAGCGAGCGTTCCTTGCGATGCGGCCAACGTGAGGCTCTCGATGGCCCCACACACCGTTCGGCTGATCGAATTCCGGAAATCATCTGCCACTCCAAGCACTAAATGATTCCGGCCAACTGCGCCCACTCATCCGGTCCTCGCGGGCTGGCAGGAACTGGCCCGGCAATGAGCGCGAGTTGCTCTTAGCTTCGCTATACGGCTGCTGTGATCGTCCGCAATTGACATCGTTCAAAATGATTTCTGTCGAAGTTAAAGCGGCGACAAACCGTGCCCGCGATATCCATCACACTATAATCTTAATTCAATTCATTCACTCTAATCATGAAACTGAAATCATCACTCCAGCTAGCGGTCGGTTTGCTCGCAGGATGGCTCCCTTTGCAGCAACCGATGCGAGCCGAGCCTGTGGCCGCCGTCAAAACTTCAACCAAGCCGAACATCATTTTCATTTTGGTCGATGACCTAGGCTGGGGTGATGTTGGCGTGTTTCACCAAAATGGCCGTAAATTATCCGGTGACCGTACCCTCCCCTACCAATTAACGCCCAACCTCGATCGCTTCGCCGCCGAGGGCGCCCGGTTCACCAATCACTATGTAGCCGCGCCGGTCTGCGCTTCATCCCGGTCCTCGTTGCTCCAAGGCGTCACGCAAGGACACGCCAACGTGCGCGACAACCAATTCGACAAAGCCATCGATGAAAACCACACCCTCGCCACTGTCCTGCGCGAGGCGGGTTACGCGACTGGAGCCATTGGCAAATGGGGCGTGCATGGTCTCAATCTTGAACCGAACGCTCCCGCCCATCCATTGAAGCGCGGCTTCGACTACTACTACGGCTACCTCCGCCATGTGGACGGCCACGAGCACTACCCAAAGGAGATGCTCTATTTCGCCGAGAAAGCGGCGCAACGCGGTCCGATAAAAGTCTGGGAAAATTATCAGGATAGCACCGAGCCCCTCGACAAGTGCTATACCACCGATCTGTTCACGGCCCGGGCCAAAAAATGGATTACTGAGCAGGCCGAGGCGGCCGTGAAAAAACCGTTCTTCCTTTATCTCGCTCATGACACGCCGCACGCGGTACTGGAGTTGCCAACCCAAGCCTACCCCGCTGACGGCGGCCTGAAGGGTGGTATGCAATGGATCGGCACTCCGGGCCACATGATCAGCACCGCCTCCGGCACTCCGGACAGTTGGATCCATCCCGACTACGCGGGAGCCACCTACGACGATGATCGCAATGCCGCCACACCGGAAAAACCCTGGCCCGAGGTCTATAAACGTTACGCAACATCCGTCCGTCGCCTCGACGACAGCGTCGGCGATCTGATCAAGCTTTTGCAGGACCTTAAACTTGATGATAACACCCTCGTCATCTTCGCGTCCGATAACGGTCCTTCCATCGAGTCCTACCTGTCTCAGCCCATCACGCCGGAGTTCTTCGCAAGCTTCGGTCCTTTCGACGGCATCAAGCGGGACCTGTGGGAAGGTGGCCTCCGTACCCCGACCATCGCCCGCTGGCCCCGACACATCCCGGCGGGGCGAGTGATCGAAACACCCTCCGCAATGTGGGATTGGCTGCCGACCTTTGCACAGGTTGCGGGCCTGCCCGCTCCTGCCCGCGCCGATGGCATTTCCCTGCTCCCTGCGTTGACCGGCACAGGGAAACCAACGCCGCGTGACTACCTTTATTGGGAATACAACGTGACCGGCCGCACCCCGGACTTTCCCGTTTTCGAGCCCCCCCATCGCAACCGCTTGCGGGGCCAGATGCAGGCGATCCGCCAAGGAGACCTCATGGCGGTGCGCTACAATATGAAATCAGCTCAGGACAATTTTGATATCTACCAGATTGCCGACGATCCAAAAGAGGCGCGCAATCTCGCCGGAAATCCAAATTACGCCGCGGCCCAAATCCGGTTCAAACAACTGGCTCTTCTGGCGCGCCGTGCCGATCCGGAAGCCCCGCGGCCCTACGACCGTGAATTGATGCCTGCCTCAGCCACGGCCTCTGCCAAGCCCGGCATCCAATGGACCTATTTCGAGGGCCGTTATCCGTGGGTGCCTGACTTCGCGGCGCAAAAGAGCCTTAGCAGCGGCGTAGCGGCGACGATCGATGAAAAAGTCGCATCTTTGGTGCCCGATTCCGGGCTCCTCTTAACCGGTTTCCTGCACGTTCCCTCCGATGGGGAATATACCATCGAGTTGAGCACCGATACGGGCGCCGTTCTGCGATTGCACAACGCGACCCTAATCGACGCCGATTTCGGCTACCAAACCAGCACGGTCAAGACCGCGACGGTGCGCCTCCAAGCCGGACTGCATCCCATCGCACTGAACTACCGCCACGGTCAGCTGGCGCCCGCAGCGCTTTCTCTGAAATGGAGCGGCCCAGGATTCACGACCCGGAGCCTATCCGCCGAAGCACTTTTTCACTAAGCTCACGACCGACCTCGACGGAACCAAGCAACTTTGGCGTCCCTCCAGCACAGCCCGAGGGGCTCCCGCTTCCAAAACCCGATCGCTCGAATGGTTCGTAGCGACTTTAATTGTAGAGACTACAGACCGGCATGGATGCTCAAACCCTCGTGTTAAGATTTTTGTAGCGTGGCTGGTCTCCCTCTGCAGCGCATCGCCATCACGGCCTAAACGATCGCTGTGAGACCTCTTATTGATCACGCATGACGACACCGACAAGCGCTCGGCGCTTAAAATAATCCTGCCGCCGATTGGATAAGTCCATGCCCACGCGCCGAAATCTCGGGCACAATCACAAGCCCAACTGCGATGAATTGTACTGCGCCGAAAACCCAAAGCGAAAGGACTCCATCTGGGGAGATGATGTCGACGCAAGATCCGCCCTCTCCCCCGTTGAACTGGTTTGCGGCACGAATTGCCGACGCATTCAGAAAACACTATCAAACGCCGGCGACGGTAGTCGCCGCGGCGCCAGGCAGGGTTAATATCATCGGTGAGCACGTAGACTATAACGGCGGATGGGTGCTTCCCGCCGCCATCGAACGTTGGATCGTGGCTGCCGCCGCACCGCGTGAAGACGGAGTCGTAGCCCTCCACGACGACCGCACAGGGGAAACCGCCAATTTTCTCGTGACGGAGCTGGGCCGCACGCCGCAGAGGTCTTGGTCAAACTACGTGCGCGGAGTGCTCGCCGGCTTCACTGCTTTGGGCCTGCAGCTGCCGGGATTCTCGCTGACGATCTCGTCCACCATACCGCTCGGCGGCGGACTCAGTAGCAGCGCCGCGCTGGAGGCCGTTGTAGCGCGGATATTGGGTCAACTTTTCGGATGGGAAACTACCCCGTTGCAACTCGCCAAGCTCTGCCAGAGGGCCGAGCACGACTATGCTGGGGTACCATGCGGCCTGATGGATCAGGCGGCTGTGCTGATGAGTCGAGAAGCTCATTTGCTACTTCTAGACTGTGCAACCGAGGCGGTTTCATTCGTGCCATTTTCTAACCCCGACTGGCAGATTCTCATCATCAACTCCGGCGTCGCGCATGAGTTGGCCGACGGGGAATACGCCAAGCGCCGGGCCGCCTGCCACCAAGCCGCGAGCACACTGGGGGTGAAGTCGCTCCGCGAGTTGGATTCATCCTGCCTGCCCGGGATCGGCCGGATCTTAAATGAAGAAATGAACCGATGCGTCCGCCATGTCCTGACGGAGAATGAACGCACCATTCAAGCCGTCGCCGCCTTTGGCCGGAACGACCTGCTGGAAGTTGGCCGACTGCTTAACGCCAGCCACGCTTCACTTCGAGATGACTACCAGGTGAGCTGCCCCGAATTGGATTTCATCGCCGCCACCACCCAACAGATTGAGGGTGTGGCCGGTTGTCGCATGACCGGCGGCGGCTTCGGGGGATCGGCCGTGGCTCTGGTTCAATCCGCCGTGATCAAGTCCGTGAGCAACACGGTCACCAGCGACTTCGCCGCACGCTACGGTCGCTCACCTGAAATTTTTGTCACGCGACCCGCAGCAGGAGCAATTGCGTGGCCCATTTTGCAGGAGGAAATTTTATGAGCGCGACCTCTCTGCTGAGTCATCGACAGCGCGCCGGCGATCCCGCTATTGGGGGTGGCCGGGAGCGAACTGATCCGCCGTCAACTTGGTTGGCGGCCACGTTTCGATAGTATTTACTCGATTGTTGAACCCCCTTGAGCTTGGCACCGCCAAAACCACCGAGGATACGCTTTCCAAACCTTACCCCATGCATGAGCCTATTTCCCGCCGCGCAGCCATCAAACTGATCGCCACCGCCACCGTCGTCGGCGCGGCCACCGGAATCAAAACAAGCGCGGCTGAGGCCGCGCCGCCCCGCACCCCTGAAGCCAAACCAATCGACGCCTGGAGCCGGACTCATGACCGTGTCTGGCTCGGTGGCGAATTTTGGGCGAATCCGATGGAGGACTGGCAGGTCGCTGACGGTGGCGCGGAATGCAGGAGTCTAGGCGGCAATCGGAGTATCCACTCGCTCACGCATCAAATCACGAACCCAGAGAAGGGCTTCACCCTTTCGGTGCAGGTTTCTCAACTCGAGGTACGAGGCAAAGATAACGGGGCTGGCTTTCGCGTCGGCGTGCGGAGCGAGCTCAACGAATACCGTAGCAATTGTTTCGTGGCTCGGGGCATCAATGCCGGCGTGGCGGACGGCCAGTTGCTGCTCGGACCGAAGACTGGCCCCCTTTCAGCCCCGGTTGAATCAAAGAATATCAGACTACTGCTCTCCGGGGTCGCCAGCGGCACTTCAATCACGCTTACGCTCGTAGCCCGCACGGCTGACACCGAGACCGATCTGGGAAAACTCATCCACACCGTCCCAACCGAAAGCCTCCTCGGCAACGTTGCCCTCGTGAGCAACTACGGACCGGAGGGAGTTCAAAATGCGGCCAAGGCCGCCCCTAAAGGGGTGAGTCCGGGACGGTCGCGCTACCGCTTTACCGATTGGAAAATGACGGGCGAGGCCTTCACGATCAGCCCCGCCCAGCGATTTGGACCGCTGCTGTGGTCCATGTATTCGCTAAGTGACTCCCGCACGCCCGACGGTTTCGTAATGAAAATAAGCGCGCTGACCGGCCCCATGGGCCGCGACGACAGCCAAGTGGTGGAGCTTCACGTGCAGCGCAGCGGTGCGTGGCAATCTCTAGGCGAGGCCAAACTCGATCCCGACGCTTGGGTCGCCACTTTCCGCATCCCGCAGTGGGACGAAAAACAAGCCACGCCCTACAAGCTCGTGTATCGCCAGAAACATCGCGACGGCACGGTGACGCCTGACGAGTGGACTGGCACAATTTTAGCGAATCCCGTAGACCGACCGCTGCGCATGGCGGCAATGACCTGTCAGAACGACTACGGTTTCCCCTATGAGCCGGTGGCCCGCAACGTCGCGAAGCTGAAACCCGACCTCGTGTATTTCTCCGGCGATCAAATCTATGAAAGCCACGGCGGCTTCGGCATCATACGTGAGCCGGCCGGCCCGGCGATCCTCAACTACCTGCGGAAGTTCTACCAGTTCGGTTGGGCGTTCCGCGAAGTAATGCGCCACAGTCCCACGCTCTGTCTGCCCGACGATCACGACGTTTTCCAAGGCAACATCTGGGGGGAAGGCGGCGCGAAAATGACCAACCCTGCGGCCGACCCCACGGCGGCCTCCAGCGGCGGATACGTCGAACCCGCCCGGATGGTCAACGCCGTGCATCGGACCCACGTCTCGCACCATCCCGACCCACACGACCCGACGCCGGGCCAGCAGGACATCAGCGTTTATTTCGGCGATATGGTATATGGCGGCGTCAGTTTCGCGATCATCGCCGACCGCCAGTGGAAAAGCGGCCCCGGACACGTGAAGACCGATGGCCCGCGGGCCGACCATGTAATTAATCCGAAGTTCGACTGCAGCGCCCTCGACCAACCGGGGTTGGTTCTCCTAGGCGAGCGGCAGGAAGAGTTTCTGAAAAAGTGGGCGCAGGACTGGCGCGGCCACTCGCTCAAAGCCGTCCTGAGCCAGACCGTGTTTGCCGCTGTAGCCACTCACCACGGCAGCTACGACGGCTACCTCAAGGGCGACCTCGACTCGGGTGCGTGGCCGCAAACGCCGCGCAATCGCGCGATCGACATCTTGCGTCCGGCGATGGCCCTCCACATCAACGGCGATCAGCACATCACGACCCTCGTCCAATATGGCGTCAGAAAACAGCGCGACAGCATGTGGTCTTTTTGCACGCCTGCTATCGCCGCCGGCTATCCGCGCTGGTGGCGCCCGGATGACCTGGGCCTGCCGCACACAAATCGCCCTAAGCACAGCTTAGCTGATACGGGCGAGTTTCTCGATGGATTCGGCAACAAGGTCTATGTCTATGCAGTCGGCAATCCGGCAGTCGGCAAAGCCCCTAACCGCTACGACAAGGCCCACGAAAAAGGTAGCGGCTTCGGCTTCATCACCTTCGATCCGGCGAAAAAAACCTATGCCATCGATTCGTTCCGCTTCCTCATCGATTCCACCGACGGTAAGACGACTAATCAGTTTCCCGGTTGGCCGGTGACGATTCAGCAGGCTGAGAATCGCGGCGAGAATCGGATAGACTGACGCACCCCGTCTAACCTGGAGTGCCACGACGCTGTCTAAATTTGCCTGAAATCATCACGCAACCCCGCATCATAATCTGCGTCATTGTTCCTGTTGCATCGAGAATCGGCACTGTGTCCCAAAAATGAAAACATCACCCCAGCTTGTTAATCGCCGCTTTTTCCTGCGCGCCGCAGGTATCTCGCTTGCACTGCCGCTCCTCGAATCCCTATCGACCCGCGTGCTCGGCGCCGGTCTCGGCGTCGCGAGCAAACCCGGTGCCGTCATCGGCGCGACTCGCCCGAAGCGCATGGTCGCTATCGGCAACATGCTAGGCTTCTACCAACCCGCATTTTTTCCCACCGCGACCGGTCGCGACTTCGCGCTGCCTTCCCTCCTCCAACCGCTCGCCGCGCACCGCCCAGATTTCTCGCTCTTCTCCGGACTCGATCACGGTCTCAAGGGCGGCCACTTCGCGATTCATTCCTACCTCAGCGGCATCCGCAGCATGGACGCCAAATCCATGCCCGAGGGCAACATTAGCGTGGATCAACGCGCCGCCGAGACCATCGGTGGTGCCACCCGTTTCTCCGCGCTTACGATCGGCTCCGAGGACGGTCTGCACGGCGGTTGCCAAATGTGTTGGACCCGTAGCGGCACCCGCGTTCCTCCCATCCCCGGCCCGAAAGAACTCTTCCGAAAATTGTTCATCACCGAGAACGCGCAGGATGCCGCCCGCGCCGAAGATCGTTTTCATCTCCACGGCTCGATTCTCGACGCGGTCCAAGGCGACGCCAAATCCCTCAACCGCCAACTCGACTCCCGCGACCGCGAAAAACTTGACGAGTATTTCACCTCCGTCCGCGACGTCGAACGCCAGATGGAACTCGGCAAACGCTGGGCTCACGTCCCGAAGCCGAAACCCGGTATGGCCGAGCCCGCGAACACCGGATTCGTCTCCGACCTCCCGGTTCTGTACGATCTCATCGCCCTTGCGCTCCAGACCGATTCAACCCGCATCGCCACCCTAGAGATCGCGGGTGGTTTCGAAGCCTCCGCGCTAGGGCTTCGCAAGGATTACCACGCGCTCTCCCACCACGGGCAAGTGCGGGAAAACATCGACGGTCTCCTCGTACTGGAAAAATATCAGATGGAGCAATTTGCCCGTTTCCTCACAAAGCTGAAATCGCTCGAAGACGGCGACGGCCATCTCCTCGACCACACGAGCGTTCTCTTCGGTAGCGGCATGGGCAACGCCAACGCCCACACCAACTCCAATCTCCCGATGATCCTCGCTGGCGGCGGTTTCAAACACGGCGAACACCGCGCCTATCCCACCACCGGCACCGGCCGCGTGCCGCTCTCGAATCTCTACCTGAGCTTGCTGCAACGCTTCGGGGTGGAGACGGATCGCTTCGCGCTCAGCACCGGCACCCTTCGTGGCCTCGAACTCTCCTGATATGATCGTGGCGCGAGTTCGGTTCCCGTTGAGCTGCCTGCTGGTCGGCGCCTTTTTCTGCACGCTCGCGTCCATTCCGGTTGCGCTCGGCGCCCAAGACCTCGCCGCGCCTGCGATCCAGAGCTTTCTCGGCACCTACTGCACCGAGTGCCACGGTCCAGAAAAGCAAAAGGCCGAGCGTAGGTTCGACCAACTCACCTTGCCTATCGTCAACGCCGACACGTTAATTGAGATCCAAGACATCATCGACCAGCTCAACCTTGGTGAGATGCCCCCCGAGAAAGCAAAAAAGCATCCTGTGCCCACCGAGGTCGCCGCTGTCGTCGCCCACCTCACCCAACTCGCCTCCGAGGCCCAAGTGCGTCTGGCCAGCATCGGCGGTCAAACCATCCTCCGTCGTCTCAATCGACGCGAATATCTGAACACCGTCGGCGATCTCTTCGCGCTTAATATGACGATGTTTGACCCGACGACGAAGTTCCCGCGCGACCAATCGGTCCAACACATGGACAACATCGGTGACGCTTTGAAAACCTCCGGGTACCTGCTCGCCCAATACGTCGAGGCGGCCGACCAGATCGTCGAAAAAGCTCTCTCCACTTCCGAACCGCCCGCCGAGCGCACCTGGCGCTTTACCGATAATTTCCAACAACAAGGAGAGCTCCGCTCCCACGGCAAAGTTCATAATTTTCGTTTCATGTGCCTTTACGAGTCGCCCCAATCCATCCGGCACGAGGGCGCCTATGGGCCGCTGCTGGCATTCGCCAAGGGTGTACCCGCCGACGGCTATTACGAGATCCGCGTGAAAGCGGAGGCCAAGAACCGCCGCCATCCCTACGACCCTAAAATCTTCGAGACCGATCCCGAAATGCCTTTCCGCCTCGGCATCGTGGCGGGCCAGGCCAAGGTCGGCCCGCTCTATCAGCCTCAGCCTATCGAACCGCAGTTGGGCGAAGCCATTCTCAAAGACGAAGTCGCCGAGTGGCACACCTTCCGAGTCTGGCTCGACCGCGGCTTCACGCCGCGCTTCACCTTCCCGAACGGCACGCTCAGCATCCGTCCCGTCTGGAACCGCATTATGCGGCAATACAACTCGTCGTTTCCTCCTTCGGTGCGTGCCACCACCGGCATCGTCGGTGCCCGCGAGGAAGTCCAACGCTACGGGTTCGTCCCTCAGATCAGGATTCACGAGGTGGAAATCCGTGGTCCACTCAACGCGGCGTGGCCGACCACGAGTCAACGCGCGATTCTGGGCAACCAGCCCTTCACGCCGGATCGCACGCGCGAAATCCTTACAAACTTTGCAACTCGCGCCTATCGTCGTCCCGTCCTCCTCGACGAAATCGACCGACTCATGGCCGTGGTCGATCGCCGACAGCAATCCGGTCAAACGCCCTTTGACGCATTAAAAGATGGACTAAAAACCGTGCTCTGCTCGCCCGCCTTCCTCTACCTCGCCGAACCATCACCCGACTCTCCCGCTGCGCCCGCCGACCGCTCGCTCAACGCTCACGCCCTCGCCGCGCGCCTTTCGTATTTCCTGTGGTCCACAACGCCGGACCCCGAACTCACCCGCAGCGCGAACACCGGCGAGCTCCTTCGGCCCGACATACTCCTAGCGCAAACGCGCCGCCTCCTGGCCAGCCCTCGCGCCGACGCCTTCGTCCAGGGCCTCCTCGATAGCTGGCTCAACCTGCGCACGCTCGGCGATATGGCCCCCGACCGCGGCACCTTTGTGCGCTACTACGCGGATAACCTCCAATCCGCGATGAAGCGCGAGACCTGGCTCTTCACGCGCGACCTCCTTGACCGCAATCTCAGCATCGCCCGTTTCCTCGACGCCGACTACACGTTCGTCAACCGCCCGCTCGCCCGGCTCTACGGCCTGCCCAACACCATCGACGCTGCCACCGGCCACGAGTTTCGCCGCGTCCCCGTCGACCCAATGCAGCGCGGCGGCCTCCTCGGCCAAGCCAGCGTGCTCACAGTCAGTGCCAACGGCGTCGAAACCTCTCCCGTCATCCGCGGCGTCTGGCTTCTCGAAAATATTCTAGGCACACCGCCCGCACCGCCACCCGACAACGTCCCACCGATCGATCCCGACATCCGCGGCGCGAAGTCGATGCGTGAGATTCTTAGCAAGCATCGCGACAACCCGTCATGCTACGAATGTCACCGCAAGATCGACCCGCTCGGATTCGCCCTGGAAAAATTCGACCCCATCGGCGCCTGGCGCGTGAAATATGAGAAAGGCGCATCTATCGACACTTCGGGCGAACTGCCCGGCGGTGCTTCCTTCGTTGATGTAGCCGGCCTGAAGCGCGTGCTGGTCGAGCGCAAATCCCAGTTTGCTCGCATGCTCACCGAGCGTCTCCTCACCTATGCCTGCGGTCGCCGCGTCGAACCTCTTGATCGTCACGCGATCGACGCGATCCTCGCCGCCAGCAAACCCGACGCCTATCTATTCCGCGACCTCATCGAGCGCGTCGTCCTCAGCCCCACCTTCCGCTCAAAGTAAAATTCCCCCATGCGTCCTTTCTTCTTGGTAGCCCTCCTGTTCTCCGTCGCACCGACCGTTGCTTCCGCCGCCGAGCCACGCCCCAACATTCTCCTGATTGTCGCCGACGATCTCGGCTATAACGACGTCGGATTTCAAGGTGCGCGTGACATCCCCACGCCCCACCTCGATCGCCTCGCCGCTTCTGGCTTACGTTGCACCGACGGCTACGTGTCCTATCCGGTCTGCAGTCCGTCGCGCGCCGGCCTGTTAACGGGCCGCTACCAGCAGCGCTTCGGCTACGAGTTTAATCCCAAGTGGGATGCCACCGCCGTCACCCACGGCCTGCCGCTTTCTGAATCCACGCTAGCCGATTCCCTACGCTCCGCCGGCTACACCACCGGCGCGATTGGCAAATGGCACCTCGGCGCTCATCCGCAATTTCACCCCAATCGCCGCGGCTTCGACGAATACTTCGGGTTCCTCGGCGGCGGCCACCGTTATTTCCCTGGCTCGGTCGTCGAAGTCGAAATCGGCGCGGGCAAGAAAACGACCGTCAACGGAGATGCCGAACAGAATGCTCCCATCCTCCGCAACACCACCATAGTGCCCGAGGTGGGCGAACTCACTACGCGCCTCGGCGAGGAGGCCACCGCGTCCATCAACCGCTACGCCAGCAGCCAAAAACCTTGGTTCCTTTACCTCGCCTTCAACGCGCCACACACCCCGCTGCAAGCCCGCGCAGACCAACTCGCCCGCTTCGCCTCGATCACCGACGAACGCCGACGCACCTACGCCGCGATGGTCGCCACCGTCGACGAAGCCGTCGGCCGTATGCTCGCCGCCCTTGACGCCAGCGGCCAACGCGAACGCACGCTCATCTTTTTCATCTCCGACAACGGCGGTCCGATGACCAAGCGCAACGCCAACGCCTCCGTGAATTCTCCCTTGCGCGGCCAAAAGGGCGACGTCTTTGAAGGCGGCATTCGCGTGCCGTTCCTCATCTCCTGGCCCGCCCGCATACCCGCCGGCCGCACGTATTCGCAGCCGATTATTGCGCTAGACATTTTGCCTACGGCCCTCGCCGCCGCCGGCACCACCCGCGACTCCAAGTTCGCCGCCCTTGATGGCGTCGATCTCCTGCCGTTTCTCACAGGCAAAACTAACGCCGCACCCCACGCCCGCCTGTATTGGCGCATGGACGGAGGCGAAGCCTTCGCCGTGCGCGAGGGCAATTGGAAGTGGCTACGCACCTATCAAAACGCACCGCAGCTTTACGATCTCTTCACCGATCTCGGAGAGACCCGCGACGTTGCCTCGTCACACCCCGAAATCGCCGCGCGTCTTGCCACCGCCGCTATGGATTGGAACCGTGGCCTCATCGCACCGGCCTTCGGTAACAATCCGTTTGGCGGTCTCATCAACCGCACAGGGCTTGAAAAGGATCTCGCTCCTTGACCCAGCGGCGGTTGGGGCGAGCGACTTCAATTATACACACATCCACCACCCGGCATGTTTGCTCCGCCAAGTTCAGCGCATGGAATGCAGGCGTTGGTAAGCATACCCCAACGTCTAGTCCTTTAATTATGGCTCGTCGGATCAGCCATTGACTCGGTGACCTCCACGCACCGGCTACCACAATCGCCCGCACTTGGAACCGCATCAGCTGTCGCTTCACAAACTAACAGAGCCCACTTGCAACCCCCTGCCCCAGCCCGTTCGCTTTTTTCGATGCTACCCTCTCCCTCTTCAAGCGCTCCCACGCTCCCGGCGCAGGCGCCGTTTCACGTGATGACGAAGCCGATCGGATCGCGGTGCAACTTGGACTGCAGCTATTGCTTCTATCTTGAGAAGGAAAAACTCTACACCGACGCAGGCGGCATGCGGATGAAGCCAGAAGTCTTGGAGACCTATGTCCGAGACTACATCGCCGCTCAACCCGGTCCCACCGTCAACTTTGCCTGGCAGGGCGGTGAGCCGACACTGCTCGGAGTCGAATTTTTTCGCACGGCGGTGGCGCTTCAGGCGAAATATGCCCAAGGCAAGACCATCGAAAACGCCTTCCAGACCAACGGCGTCCTGCTCGATGACGAATGGGGCGCGTTCCTTTATGCCGAACGATTTCTCGTCGGGATCAGCATCGACGGGCCCGCAGCCTTACACGATGCTTACCGGGTGGACAAAGGCGGCAAGCCGACCTTTGCCCGCGTTATGGCCGGCATGCAGGTGCTCAAGCGGCACAAGGTGGAGTTCAACACCCTTACCACTGTGCACCGGAAGAATTCCCGTCAGGCGCTGGAAGTCTACCGCTTCTTGCGCGAGGTTAGCTCCGGCTACATGCAATTCATCCCGATTGTGGAACGCGATTCCGGTAGCAACGATAACGGTCTGTGGCTGGCCCCGCCCCCCGATCACGAGGACGCCGCCGCCCTCGACAGCCAAGTGACCGAGTGGAGCGTTCGTCCGTCCGAATACGGGCAATTTCTCATCACGATATTCGACGAATGGATCCAACGTGACGTGGGCAGGATATTCATCCAGCAATTTGATGCGGCCCTCGCCAACTGGATGGGCGCCCCAGCGGGGGTCTGCATCTTCTCTGAAAATTGCGGCCGCGCCCTTGCCGTTGAGCACAACGGCGATCTGTACAGTTGCGACCACTACGTCTACCCGCGCTACAAGCTGGGCAACTTGATGAACACCTCGCTTGCCACGCTGGTGGACTCCCCTGAGCAACAGGCCTTCGGACGGGCTAAGTCGGCCACCTTACCCCGTTATTGTCGCGAGTGTCCTGTGCGCTTCGCCTGCCATGGCGAATGCCCCAAACATCGCTTCCTTAAAACCCCCGCCGGTGAACCGGGCCTTAATTACCTGTGTGCCGGCTACAAAAAGTTTTTTACGCACATTGATTCGCCGATGAAAACCATGGCGGCTCTGATCGCGCAGAAGCGAGCCCCAAGCGGGATTATGCAAATACCGCGCGGCCACTGGATGCCTTCTTTCATTAGTAGTTAGAATACGTACAATGAAGCGAAACGTCCCAATGGCAGTAAATGTACCCACCGGTGAAACCAAAGCCCACAGGGCGACGTCTTTAATCAATCGAGACATAACGTCTCGATCAAATTCATCCCCATCCCCATACTTAGCATGAAAAAAATTCATCGTCTTATCATCACCACGATTGCCGCCTCTCTGTTACTGCCGATTACCGCATCTGCCGCCAAGGGCGACCGGAAAAAAGCCGGCGAACCACTACCCGCATATGAAACCCTCGACAAGGACAGCAAAGGCAGCGTCAGCAAGGATCAGTTTATAGCAGTCCTGAAGGAAAAGCTGGGCGGTGAAGATGCCGCGAAGACAAAGTTTGAAGCTCTCGACAAGGACAGCGACGGCAAATTAACGAAGATTGAGTATGCTGCGGGGAACGAAACGCCAAAGCGCAAAAAGAAGAAGGATCAATAAGTATATTTTAAGTGCGTCGCACTCGAATCATTTTTGGCGGAGCCAGCCCGGCTCCGCCTTTTTTGCGCACTCGTTGCGCTAAATTGAATGCCGAACAAGTTGAGCCTCACGATCGATGCGTTCAGTAAAACCGAATTTCCGCTCTGTTAATAGCAGCCGCGTTTGAGAAAATTAATGACTTGAAACCACTCGCAGATGTCAGCGGGTTGCCATTTGGGAGGAGGGCGATATCCGAAGCGAATATTTTGCCGAGGGCGTCGGTAAAGGAGCGCGGAGCAGGCTTAGTCCGAGAATATCGACCCGCCAGCGCCCGATAGCCAAAAGGCATAATCAGCCGTCGGAGCCGCTGACCGTGCGAAGGCGGGGTATCAATAAATCCTGCCACTGGCGGGATAAATCCATGCCGTCGTCGATTCGATCAGTGCATACTTTGAGGCCTCCGACATGAAACGCTTCTTTCGCGCTACAAGGATAGATGAGTTGGACGACTTGACCGAAGTGGCAGGCCAGGGAATCAGTGGGATAGGCGCACAAATTCGCGCCAATCTGATCCCGCGACTGTGGCGGGAAATCGCCGGCTATACTCGGGTTAAGTTCCGCGCGGACTTACTCGCCGGAGCAACAGTGGCAATCGTCACAATTCCGCAAGCCATAGGCTTTGCTCTAGTCGCCGGATTGCCCATTCAAGCCGTGCTCGCCACCGCTGTCATCGGTTCGCTGGTCTGTGCGTTTTACAGCTCGTCGCCTCACCTCGTCTTTGGACCGACAAATACCATAAGCATCATCCTCGCGAGCACTGTCCTTGCATTGGGCGATGTGCCTTTGACGCCGTTGGCGAAGGTTCTGCTTCTGGGTTGCCTGATTGGGTTGATCCAACTGGTCGCCGGTTTAACCAAGACCGGTCAAATGACCCAGTTCATTTCCCGCACCGTCGTCATTGCCTATACTACGGCGGTGGGGGTGCTGATCGCGGTCGGCCAATTAGGCAATCTGCTCGGGATCGTCCGCGCGCCGACGGTCAGCCTTCCCGGCACCATTGTGCATTTGGTGCAGAATTTCTTCAGCCTCAACTTCAACCACCTTTCGGCGATTACGGGCGGCGTGTGTTTCACCCTGATTTACCTTTTGCGTCGATGGCGGCCGCGTTGGCCGGATGGCTTAATCGTATTACTCTTGGCGAGCGCCGTGGCCGCCCTAGCCCAACTCGATCTGCAAGGGGTTCGCCTTGTCCGCGATTTGGGCGAGATTACGGGAGCGATGCCAATTTTCGTCGGCTTTCCGTTGAATGAAGAAGGGCTAAAGCTAGTGCCGCGTGTCACAGGCACGGCTATCGCCATCGCACTTTTGGGCATGCTGGAGGCTGTTGCCATCGCCAAATCCCTCGCGGCTCGTTCCGGCCAGAAGATCGATCCAAACCAAGAACTCATCGGTATGGGGCTCGGGAATCTTGCCTCTACCGCCTTCGGCGCCATGCCGGGATCGGCTTCGTTTCTGCGCAGCGCCGCCAACCTGCAGAGTGGTGGCCGCACGCAACTGGCCACGGTTTTCAGCTCGATCGGGGTGTTGGTCGCCGTCCTAGTGATCTCACCGCTGCTCAACTTTATTCCGATCCCGGCGCTTGCGGCCTACTTAATCAGCATCGCCCTTCGGATCGTCAACCTTGAGCAGATCACCATTGCTCGCCGGGCGACTCGGGCGGACGCCGCAGTCTTCTGGGTGACTTTTATCGCGGCGCTGTTTCTGCAACTGGATACCGCAATTTACGTTGGCGTCGGCATCTCCCTGGTGCTTTTTCTTCAAAAGGCCAGCGCTCCCACTCTGGTCGAACACGCCTTCAATGACCAAGGCGAGTTGACGGAGATCGAGGCGCCGTCCGCACGCAATAGTCCGCAGGTGTCCATCGTGCATGTCGAAGGGGACCTATTTTTCGGTGCGGCGGATATTTTTCAAGACGGAGTCAGGCGACTCGCAGAGGACCCGAACATCCGCGTCTTTATTTTGCGGATGAAAAATGCCCGCCACCTTGATGCCACCACGGCAATGGCACTTGGGCAGTTGATCGACTACCTGCAGTCGGAGGGGCGTTACCTGCTCATATCCGGGGTGCACGGCGATGTCGCCGGAGTGCTCAAGCGCAGTGGACTGGTCGCCAAACTGGGTATCGAAAACATTTTCCCGGCCGAGGAAAATGCCACCCTGGCCACGAAGAAGGCACTCCAGCGCGCCCAAGCGCTGATCGGCGTGAAGCCGGAGCTGCGCGTCTACTACCGAAAGATGGTCAAGGCCGGCTGATCAGAGCCAACCCAACATGCAAACCGTCATCCTGCTCTGGTTCTGTGCAATAATGAGACGCCTATTCGCACTCATCGTGGGCACGTTCGTACTTGCCCTTAGCACCGCTTAGTCTGGCGAGAACCAAGGTGCTTTAGTTTTTTGAGGGCCACTTTAATCGCATACCATTGCAAAATGGTGGTAAGGTCGTCTGGGCCGGATTTCGCATTTGCTGGGGGCCGAATTTTATCAAGCGGGAGGCTGGTGTCCGTGCCGTCGTTTGTATGCAGGGCAAGGCCGCTGCTAAGGCAGTGGTGCCACTCGCCATTGGTCAGAGTCACCAGGATTTCACGCCTTTCCCGCTACCCGATAGTGCGAACCGTGCGGCGACAGTGTAGCCAAGTGCCGGTGCCTAGAGGCCTACGGATTTCACCGTAGGTGACGGCCAGCCTGGATGCCAAAGTTCGCCGACAGCCAAAGGGCTGCCTGCGGAATCCGAGATGGATTCAGGATGAAACGAACGCTCAATTAATCTGAACGGATTTGCGCAGCCGGTCGAAATTGCCGCCGGTGAGCTTGAAAAGTGTCGAGTGACGGGCGGGCAGCGTGATTGTCACCGTCCCAGCCGCGGTTTCAGTCACGGCGGCCCCGGATATCTTGCTAAGCGACTTGAGGTCGGCAGGGGTCAGCCCGGTCACCAACCACTTCTTATCCGAATCCGTCCAGTTGAAAGTCCCGAGGTAAACATCGCCCTTTGCTTGAGTCAGAATGGCAGAGGAAACATCCTCGTCGTCACGCGCGTGCGCCCAAAAATCCAGCGGCACGTAGCGCTCGGCCGTCGGAAACCCCGCAGCAAAGCGAAAGAGCGCGCGGCGCTCCTCGCGCAGGGTGGGAAAATTGTCGCTATTTAGGCGCGGCCCACCGCAGAGCGCGACAAAATGCGTCCACATTTCAGCCTCGTTCAGGGTCATGTTCTTGCCGTCCTTCACGGGTGATTTTACCAGCGTGTCGTCTTGGTCGTCTTTGGCGCGGACCACGTGGTAGTCGGCGTCGTTGTGGACGACTTTGCCATGAAGGTAAAAATTACCGGCATTATCCACGGCGCATTTTTTGAACTGCTTGAACTCCGGATTGATATCCGCGCCCGAGCGCAGCCCGTCCACATGGCCGAAGGTCGGGCCGAAAACGGACGAACACGCGACGAAGTAAGCGTCTGCGCCCATGCCTTGGCGCATCGCCGCCAAGCCGAGATGTATGCGCTCGACACTCGTGAGACCCCGATTTTGCGGCACGATGACGGTGTCTTTACCGACAGCCGTATGGATAAATTCATTGAGGCCGAAGCGGAGGAAATCGACCTTGATATAATCATAGCCCCAATTGCGACGGATATTACTCATGACTTCGCTGAAGTAAGCACCTGTCGCCGGATTTGAGAAATCGAAGAACGTATAGTCTAGATTCTCGCCGACGTTAACCTTAGACTCCACTAGTATGCCGCCCTTATCGTCTCTAAGAAAAAAGTCTGGATGTTCCTTGGCGACCTGCGCTTTCGCGTCGCCGCGCATACCGTCGAGATGGATGCCCGGGATGAGCTTTTTCTGCCGGATAAGCTGACCCAGGCGCTTCATTCCTTCAGGCTGTAGGTTTTCGCGGACAAGCTTGTAATCGCCGCGTTGCGGCCACCATCCACCGTCGATCTGGAGGAAGTCGGACTGCGGATAAATTTCGATGAGCTTGTCCATGTTCGCCACGACCTGGTCGTAGGTCCAATTACGCCCGAAGTAGTCCCAAGTCGCCCAGCCGATGTAGGGTTTCGGGGCGTTCAGCTGGATGCGATTCTCGCGGGCGATCTCATCGGCGTAGCCGAACAAGAGGTCCTGCCAGTCCGAGCCGCTGGTCAACCAGACGGTTTCCAGCGCGACTGTCTCCCCCGCACGTAGCAGCCGACCCTCGCCCTCGCCCGTGACAATCACGCGGCCGGCTGCGTAGCGGAGCTTGGCATTGAATGTTTTCCACGTGGTAAACGCCGCGAGCGAGTATCCACCTGCGCTCTTGGCGAGGAGATAGCTCCCGGTCGTCACTTTTTCGGCGGCAGCGGGCGACCAGACGCGCGCTTCGCTGCGACCCATGTCCCAACCCCCAGTGGAAACCCGGTCGTCTGCTCCCGGCAGTCCGACCCAAGGAAATTGCACGGTCCAGCCGGAGAGACTGAGGTCAGCGCCAGACGTATTTGTGACGCTGATCGTGAGGCGCTGAGCGCCCTGCTCGGCGGCGCTCACACGGATTTCTTGGCGCAGCGGCGCCGCTGCGGGTAGTCGGCTCACATTGACGCTGACTTGGGCCTCTTGCAGGCTGGCGCCGAGGCGGGCACCGAGCAGAAGGCTTATGCCGAAACAAAGGAGAGTATTACGGAGGAGCATAGTGGTTGGGTGTTAAATAGGAAGCGCCCGTTGCTAGTTCGATGAGAAACCGATCCACAAGCGAAGTGATCCACAATTAGTTGGCGGGCAGGTGTAGACAACGAACTGCGGTAAAGCGGAGCCAAGGCAGGAAAGGCTAATGGAGGGGTAAATAAGAAGATCTGGCTCGGCTAATGCCCTACTGATCTCGACGACTCTACGTTAGGCGAGTGCGGAGGGGCATGGATATTTTCTAACTATTACTGGACTTATTTCGATACCGTCGGAATTCGCACCCATTGCCCTCCTTCCGCCCCGCCGAAGATTACGGAGAGCTCAAATCTTGGGCTGCTTCATCCAACGCCCTGGTCAGCGCTCCAAGGCAAGAAAATGCTAGTAGCGAAAAATCCAGATATACGTCAAATTCATCCATGTCAGTTAACCGACACGTCGCGTAAGGTAAATTTAGCTTTCGTTACACATTCGGTTCAAACCACCCCCCCTGCGAAAATGGCTTTCTCCTGCTTGCCTCTGATCCCGCGTCTATCGCGTTTCCCCATTATATTCAGCCTACCTTTGGTCGCCTCGATCGCGTGTGCGCAATCCGTCGCGAATCCAGCGTTGCCGGTCCCGCCGGCAGAAAACACAAATAAGGCTATCCCTTCGGAGGTCGTCGAACTGACTCCCTTCACCATCACCGCAACTCAGGATCGCGGCTATCAAGCCCAGTCGACCCTGGGTGGCAGTCGCCTGCGGACCAATCTTAAGGACGTCGCCGCACCCACCACTGCCTTCACCGCAGAATTTCTCAACGACGTCGGCATCACGAACACCGACGATCTCGCGCGCTACATGCTCAGCACTGAATATGACTTCGGCGAGAATGCCGGGCCGGGGCAGAATTTTCTCGCAAGCTCAAGCACGAGATCGCTGCGGATGCGCGGACTTCCGGGCGGCACCGTCGCGGTGAATTTCTTTAAATCCGATTTCCCGGCCGACACTTTCAGCACCGAGCGCATTGACCAAGCGCGCGGCCCGAATTCGATCTTGTTCGGTATCGGCTCACCGGGAGGCCTCATCAATGTCACGAATAAGCGGGCGATGCTGGGCCAAAACGCCGTCTCGGTGGAAGTGCAAGGCCGCTCGGAGGGCGGCCTGCGAGAGGAAGGCGACTACAATCAGGCGATCGGCAAACACATTTCGCTCCGCGTCGCTGCGGTGAAGGAACAACGCGGCAGCTGGCGCAACTATGAGTTCAGCGACTCGGAACGTGCCTATCTCACCGGGAAATGGCGCATGGGTCGGCACACTGAGTTTAATTTCGATGTGGAGAAGGCGGACCTCAATAAACGCACCATCCGTTCCATTACGGCCTATGATGCCTACACGCGCTGGGCGGCCGCCGGACGCAACGTCGGCGCCGCCAATGCCGCCCTGCAAATCTCGGGGGTCGCAGCCAACAACATACCCTACCTCGTTTTGGACACGGCCTCGGGGGCCGTGACCAATTGGGTCAATAAAACTAGGAGCACGCAGTGGACGGCGATTGATGGTGAAAATGTGCCCATGTCTAATTTCAACGTGTTGCCCAAGGAGACGACGGTGTATGGGCCGGGCTTTGGGCTCGACACGAAATACGCCCGCCTCGGTGCCTACCTGACCCACTCGTTTACCTCAAATCTCAATCTGGAAATTGCGGGCATGCGCACCGACAGCCATACGGTGAACTCGGACCCACAGACCGCCACCACCCGGGCCATCATCGCGGACACCAACCCGACTCTGCCTTCTGGCGCGATCAACCCCAATGTCGGCAAAATCTACGTCGAGGGTCTGCCCCAGATAGGATTCACTGATACTCGAAGCGATTCAGTGCGGGCGGTGCTTTCCTACTCAAGAGACTTCGGCCGCTGGGGGAAACACACGTTAGCGGGGGTCTATCAATATGATTTTACTAAAGTATCTCAAATCAGTCTACGAGAACAAATCATCTCGCCGAACGCCCCTAATCTGACCAGCGCCATCAACACCAGTAATCGGATCTTTCGCCGCACGTATGTCGATCTCGCCGGCCCGAGCCGCAACATCGTGATGGCGCCCTACAATCGGCAGGCTTTGGGCACGTTTACCGAAACCCTCAGCGGCAAGAGTTACACGACCGCTTTGGTGCCCTTTAACGTCAACGGCATTCTCAATAGTTTCAACGACAAGACTATGATCGGAATGCTGCAAAGCTCGTTCTGGAAAGATCGGGTCAAGACCATCATTGGCACCAGCCGCGATGACCGCAACGACTACGCATCCACGTCGGTGGTAACGCCCGTGGCTGGATTTGCTTCCGGCATACCGGGCCCGGTACGCAGCCATGTTCCCGTCAATACGATCGCCACCAGCGTTTCATTTAGCGGAGTGCTGCAGGCCACCGATTGGCTCGGGCTGACCTATAGCCAAGCCGGCAACAGCGGCCTACCGAGCTTTAGTGGACGACTGAATGTGCCTAATCCAGACGTGACGGCCTTCTCTCGCCCTCCCACACCAAAAGGTCGGAGCAAGGATATCGGATTCAAACTGGATTTGTTTAAGAACCGGTTTTTTGTCACCGCCCAGTATTTCCAAACCAGCGCCGATCGGGATTTTGATTTCGGCAACATTGCCTCGGCGATCAATCCGATCTGGAGCGCCCTCGCCTTGGCCGAAAAAGTCCCGAGCGGCACCGTGCAAAGCGGCACCGGCCGGACCTTTGATAATCGCACCCAAGGCTATGAGGTCGAACTTACGGCTAACCCTAATGAGCACTGGCGAATGTTTTTGAATTACAGCAATTCGAAGTCCGCCCAATCAAATCTCGGGCAGGAGGACTTTGCCTACATCGCTTTCTGGCGTCCGACTTGGGAAGCAAATAAGGCGCTGCCACTTAGCACTGGCGTCGGCACCATTGCCACGCAGCTCGTTGCGCTGGATAATGCCACTTTGACCAACTTCGTTCTAGCCAATGGCAAACCCGCGCTGGGACAGATGCAGCATAAGCTAAATTTTGTTTCAAATTATGAGTTTTCTGAAGGGAACCTCAAAGGCATAACCGTCGGCGGCGGCGTGCGCTACACGGGCAAGCCGATCAATGGATACCTCGCCACGGGCACCCCCGGGGCTGTTGTCAGCACTGTTTCGTACGGATCAGATCAGATCTTCCTCGACGTGAATGCCGCCTACCGGCGGAAGGTTCGCATCATGGGCAAATCGGTCACTTGGTCATTGCAGACCAACATTAACAACGCGCTCAACAACGACGCTTTCATTCGGATCAATACCGCGCGGGATGGTGTGCTGACGGCCTATCGGTTCAATCCTCCGCTAGAGTGGATCGTCACAACCAAATTCAGCTTTTGATTTCTGCTCAACTGCGTCGAGCCTTAGCGAGCACCTGCCTGAGATTCATGGCGAAGGCGACTCCGATCATTTAGTGTGTCGATGTCGTCCCGTCTTGAAGCAATAATTTAGTCCAAGATCCCATGCTAAAGATACTCACGCTCTTTTTGCTCACGGTCGGCACCGCCGTCACCGCGTTCGCGGCGGGTAAACCCAATATTCTGTTCTGCATCGCAGACGATGCGTCCTACCAGCATTTTTCGGCCAACGGATGCAGCTGGGTGCAGACTCCTGCCTATGACCGCGTGGCGCGTGAGGGCTTGCGGTTCGCCCGCGCCTACACGCCAAACGCCAAATGCGCACCCTCTCGCGCCACCGTGCTGACCGGCCGCAACAGTTGGCAACTTGAAGCGGCGGCCGATCATGGTGGATTTTACCCAGCAGGCTACCGCACGTTCATAGAAGCACTCGGGGCGAACGGCTATGTCACCGGCTTTACCGGCAAGGGCTGGGGGCCGGGCGATCCTGGCAAGGTAGCTGGCAAACCTCGCTTGCTGACCGGCCCGGCCTTCAGCGGAATCAAGACCACGCCGCCGACCCCGAACATATCGGCCATCGATTACGCCGCGAATCTGGCCGATTTCATAAATAAAAAGCCGGCGGGCCAACCGTTCTGCTTCTGGTTTGGCGCGCATGAGCCGCATCGCGAATACCAATATGGCTCCGGGATAAAGGTCGGCCACAAGTCACTGACGCAGATTGACCGTGTTCCGTCCAATTGGCCCGACACGGCCGCCGTGCGCAATGACATGCTGGATTATGCCTTGGAGGTGGAATACTTCGACCAGCAACTGGGCCGGATGCTGGACCTCCTGCAGCAAGCAGGAGAACTGGAGAACACCATCATCATCGTAACTTCAGACAACGGTATGCCCTTCCCCCGCGCCAAGGGCACCACTTACGAACTCTCTCTGCATATGCCGCTGGCGATCCGTTGGCCGGCAGGCATCGCACAACCTGGACGCACGGTGCAGGATTATGTGAGCTTTATCGATATTGCGCCGACCTTGCTTGATGTCGCCGGCTTGTCAGCGGCGTCGGCCGGCATGGAGCCACCGCAGGGCCGTAGTTTGAGTGGAATCTTGCAAAACAAGCATGGTGAAAAAATTGAACCTGGGCGCGAGGCCCTCATCGTCGGACAGGAACGGCACGATCTCGGACGGCCGAATGATGTGGGTTATCCCGCCCGCGGGCTGTTTCTGGATGGGTTTCTTTACGTGCACAATTTTGAACCCAACCGCTGGCCTATGTGCGACCCTGTCACAGGCTATTTGAACACCGACGGCGGGCCGACCAAAACTGAGATTCTCGCGCAGAATCGGCAAGGTATCAATCACGCCCTCTGGGTACTCAATTTCGACCGCAAACCAGCCGAAGAGCTTTATGATCTCAACCGCGACCCGGATTGTGTTTTCAATCTGGCGGCTGATCCGGCCTTCACGGCTCGACGCGAGGCCATGCAGGCCCGTCTCTTTGCCGAACTCCGCTCGCAACGTGATCCGCGCATGGAAGGCGAAGGTGCGATCTTTGACAAATACCCGCATGCCTCGCCCAACCGCGATTTCTACAACCGCTGGATGAAAGGGGAGCGACTGAAAGCCAATTGGGTCGAGGAAACGGATTTTGAAGCTCCGGGGTTCGATCCGGAACGTCCCTTAAAGTCAGTGACGACGGCAACTTCCGAGCCACCCAAACCCTAAAGTTGTAACTTCGCCCGGCTGATGCACTCGGTGCTGATAACTCCGTAGCCGAGTTAAAGTGTTTAAATCCGTTCATGAAATACTCGGTCCCAATCTTAGCCGCGCTACTGCTGGCCCCGGCGGCCGCGTTGCCTGCCGCTACGACCAAGCCTAACATCGTGATCATCCTCGCGGACGATCTCGGCTGGTCGGACCTTGGTTGCTACGGTGGCGAGATCCGCACGCCGAACCTCGACGCGCTCGCAGCGGGTGGACTGCGCTTCACTCAATTCTATACCTCCACGCGATGCTGTCCTTCGCGTGCTTCGCTGCTCACGGGGCTCTATCCGCATCAGGCGGGCGTCGGACTAATGACTTCCGATCAGGCCGCAAAATTTCCGGGCGCGGGCGACCAGGGCGAGGAGTTCCCCGGCTACCGCGGTGCGTTGAACGCGAACTGCGTGACCATCGCACAAGTGCTCAAACCTGACGGTTATCGCACGGCTGCTGTCGGGAAATGGCATGTGGGCGACAGTGAACCGCCGACCAAGCGTGGCTTCGAAGACTTCTATGGCTTCGTCGGCGGGTATGGAGTGGATTCGTGGGAGCCACGCATGATGGTGCGCCTGCCTGAGGGCCGACCGCAACGTAGCTACGCGCCGGGTGAATTTTTCGCCACCGACGCAATCACTGACCACGCGCTGGACTTCCTCGCCGACATGCGAAAATCCGGCGCGCCGTGGTTACTCTACGTAGGCTATCAGGCTCCCCATTTTCCCGTGCAATCGAAACGCGATGACATGGCGGGCTACCCGCAAATCTACGCGCAAGGTTGGGATAAAATCCGTTTGCAACGCCTCGCGCGGCAAAAGAAAATCGGCCTGCTGCCGGAAAGCACCGCGCTACCGCCGCGCAGCAAGATCACCCACCCCGTTGCCTCCAAGCGCCTCGGATCGTGGACTGATGATGGAAACAATCCCGCATGGGATTCGCTGCCCGCGGATCGCCGCGCCGACTTGGCGCAGCGCATGGCGGTCTTTGCCGGCATGGTAACCGGCATGGATCGGAACATTGGACGCCTCATCGCCGACCTGCGCGCGAGCGGACAACTCGACAACACCCTCATCCTTTTCATGAGCGACAACGGCGCATGCGCAGAATGGGAACCGTTCGGTTTCGAGATGCTGCCGACAACCAATCCCGTGCCCGGAGCCGGCATTAACCAAGGAACGCAGGCATTGCCGAACAAACTGTATCGGGGCGATGACCTCGCGAAGATGGGCCAAGCGGGTTCGTTTCCGAGCTACGGCTCCGGCTGGGCCAACGCGGGCAATACACCTTGGCGTCTTTACAAGCACTACGGCCACGAAGGCGGGATCAGCTCACCGCTCATCGCGCATTGGCCGGTTTCCCTGCTGAAAGGTAACGACCTAGGCCAGTTAGTGCGCGAGCCGGTGCATCTCATCGATGTGATGGCGACGTGCGTGGACATCACCGGGGCAAAGTATCCGGCGGAGCGGGACGGAAAGAAAATCCTCCCGATGGAAGGCGTGAGTCTGAGTCTGTTGATGGCCCGATCCACCGATCACCCCGCCTCCCTTCCTCCCCGTATTCTCGCCTGGGAACACGAAGGTAATCGCGCGCTCCGCGAAGGAAAATGGAAACTTGTCTCGCTCGGCGCCGCGCCGTGGGAGCTTTACGACATGAATCTTGATCGCACCGAGATGACTGACCTCGCCTCATCGCAACCGGAGCGCGTGCAGGAGATGTCGGCGACTTGGGAATCGTGGGCGAAGCGCACCCATGTCTTCCCTAGGCCCGGAGCTCCGCGCGCAGCCAATGTAACACCTTAGCGCAGCGTTTCAGCCGTTACGTTTCCAGCGGCTTCCGTAGCATAGCATCCTCCCTACGGTGCTCGCCCACTAGCGTCAGCGACTCGCCCCAAACAGGAACTGGGCGTACCTGAGATAAAAAAAATCCAGATGCCCGCCGTATTCGTCCATGTAATCTACAGCTAGAGCGGTACATTATAATTACTACTTTTGCTTCCGTTTTGTTCCCCCCCCCCACCACCCTGATAGCGGCCGTATCCTAAGCTTTGCGCCCCCCTTTTTTCAACCGATTTATTGTCTCGATTGCTCAAACGAAACTCGATTGCTGCCCACTGAGCGCGGCGCCCTACTTTAAACGCCACAATTACATTTTTTTTTAACCTACCCCATGAACTCAATTCGTTGCTCGAAAACTTCTCGCCGCTCGCCTGGCGGCCCCTATGCAGCGTTACTTTTTGGGGTTTCACTCGCGCTCCTACTTAGCGTGATCAAAGCCCACGCCGCCACCCTCAGCGGTAACGTGTCAAACCTCGCCACTGGCAATCTATTAGAGGGCGCCCGCGTCGCGGTTCCCGCCCTTGGCCTCTCGGTGCTGAGCGACAACACCGGCCGCTACGTCCTGCCTTCGCTGCCCGCCGGCACGCACGAGTTTGTCGTCACCTATGTTGGCCTCGACGCAGCCCGCGCTACCGTCACCGTCGCCGAGTCGGCCAGTGCCTCGCGCAATTTCGACCTCACCAGTGCTGTCTACAAACTCGACGCCTTCAAGGTGACCGGCGAACGCGAGGGCGCCGCGGCAGCCATCACCGCTCAGCGCAATGCCGACAACGTGAAAAACATAGTCGCCATGGATTCGTTTGGTAACTTGCCGAATATGAACGCTGGCGAGGTCGCAATTCGCCTCCCCGGTGTCGCCGGCAATCCGACCGACGAAAATCTCATGGACGGCTTCACGATCCGCGGGATCGGCCCGGGCCTTAACAGCGTTACGCTCGACGGCTCACCTCTCACCAGCCAGGGGGCGCTCGCCCGCAGCACGAACTTGAACAACCTTACCGGGTCCATGTTCGACCAGATGGAGCTCACCAAGGGGCACACACCCGACAAAGAGGCTGGCTCCATCGGCGGCACCATCAATCTCAAGAGTCGTTCACCTCTCTCCATGAGCGAGCGTCGCCGACTTACCTACAGCGCCGGGGTCCGCTACGCCCCGCCATTCACTGAGCAAACCCCCACCCGCGAAAAACACCGAACGCACCCGCTTTTCAACGTTGGCTGGCAAGAGCTCTTCGACGTTTTCGGCGGCGAACGTAATCTGGGAATCTCGCTCAATGCGTTCTACTCGGAAAACGCCGTCGGCGGCTTCCGCACCACGCGCGATTTTGAAAATACCACCGCCCAGCCTGCCTATCTCTGGGACTACCGCACTTGGGACAACTACAACAACCGCAAGCAGTCGAGCATCAGCCTCAAGGCCGACTACCGGCTTTCCCCCTCCACCAAGCTCTCGGTCAACACCGTCGCCAGCGACGCCATCGAAACCTTTCGACGCCAATACGACACGCGCGCTTACACCACCCAGCTGGTCGGCACCACCGGCACCGCCGGTATTCTGCCCGGCTACACTGACCGCATCACCGAGGTGCGCGCGGCCGTCGGCTCCACCATCGACCAGACCACCACCGGCCCGGGCAACTTCGCCAACCGGATGCGCCGGCTCGACCTTGGTGCCGAGCACATGTTCGGCGCGCTTCAAATCGACTACAACGCGATCTACACCCAGTCCAACATCAACGGCGGCGGCGGCGGCCGCGGAGGCATTTTGGTCAACCGCATCACCGCGGTCGGCTGGCGACTCGACCGGACCGACTCCGATCTCTACCCTCGCTTTACCCAAACGGCCGGCCCCGATTTCACCAACCCAGCGAACTTCCGGCCGACCACCTATAACAATTCCATTCTCCAAAACGACGATACGATCCGCGAGGCTCGCATGAACGCGCGCTACACCTTACCCACCTCGTTTCCGTTTTTTCTCAAGTCAGGCGGCGTCTGGCGCCGGCACTACGCGGATGCGCAAAGCGTCGCCCGACGCTGGAACTACGCCGGCACCACCGCTCTTGCGGCCGATCCGTCGATTATTACCTTCGATTCGGTAAAGACCGGCCGCAAAATACCCCAGTGGGAGGCTCTCCAATTCTTCGCCGAGCGTCAGCCGATTACTCCCTCGCTCTGGACCGAGGACCGCTACTTCTACGAGCAGAATAAATACACCGCTAACCGCGCCGTCACTGAGACCATCACGGCGGGATACGCGATGGCCCAGGCTCGGTTCGGCCGCACTGGGCTGATCGCTGGTGTCCGCACGGAACGCACGCAGACATCAAGCTGGGGCTATGTCCGCACGCGCTCCGGTAGCACCGTAGCTCAGCAGAGCGCCGATCCTGTCGGCTCCGCCACAAGCGACTACGCTGGCACTCTGCGCAAACTCGACGGAAGCTATACAAAATCCTTCCCCAGCGCCCACCTCACGCAAGACCTCACCTCGAACCTCAAGGCCCGCTTGAGTTGGTCAACCAGCTTCGGACGTCCAGCGCTCACCAACGCTTTACCTAACGAAACCATCTCCGAGGCCACCCAAACCCTGACCGTCAACAACCCTGCCTTACTACCGCAGAACGCCGCAACCTGGGACGCTACGCTCGAGTATTACTTTGAACCCGTAGGCACGCTCTCGGTCGGTTGGTTTAACAAGACGATCACCGACTACATCGTGACCGGCACTAACACCGGTACAATCGGCAATGGCACCGCCAATGGATACAACGGCGAATACGCGGGCTGGATGCGCCTAACCTCCTCCAATGCCGGCACCGCCAAAGTCTCCGGCTGGGAATTCAACTACCAGCAGCAGTTCACTTTTCTACCCGGCCTGCTCAAAGGCTTCGGGGTCTCTGCCAACTACACGCTCATTAACACGAGCGGCGATTTCGGCGGCACCACCGCGCGCCGCACCAACGAGGTGCCCGGATTCATCCCGCGCACCGGCAACGCCACGCTCTCGTGGCGATATCATAAATTCAGCACGCGCATTCTCTACAATTACACCGGTAGCTACATCACCGCGTTTACCGCCGCCACGCCGGGTCGCAATCTTTACCGCTTTAACTACGAAACGATCAACGCCGGTATCTCCTATCAAGTCCGCCCTAACCTCCAACTCACGCTGGATGGCGCCAATCTCTCCAATGAACCCCAATCGTTCTACCGCGGCGTTCGTTCCCAAATGCAGAGCACCATCCTCAACGGCACCACGCTCACCTTCGGCGTCAACGGACGTTTTTAGGCACCTAAGCGTGGGGCGGATACTCCCAAAGACTAGTCATGCAAATAGCTCGTTTTATTTTGGCCGCTCTACTGCTAGCCCCGCTGCCTCGCTTAGTTGCCGAGCCGAAGCCGAACGTCCTGCTCATCCTCTCGGACGATCATAGCTATCCGCACGTCGGCTGTTACGGAAACAGCGACATCATGACGCCGAACCTCGACCGATTCGCGGCCGAGGGCATGCGCTTTGACCGAGCCTATGTGACCTGCCCGCAATGCGTGCCGTCCCGCGCCAGCATCTTCACTGGGCGTTCGCCGGTGGACATCGATATGTCGCGCTTTTCCGCACCATTACCGCGCGCGATCAAGACGTATCCGGAAGCTTTGCGGGCGGCGGGCTGGTTCACCGGAGTCGCCGGACGCACGTATCACATGGATGGCGCGGTCACGGGCATGCCACCGGAAACACAGGCGGTTTTTGATAAGTTCAAACTTGTTACATTTCCTGATCGCCTCGACTACGTAAAGGTGGGCAGCGGCAGCGTGGCCCAGTTCGCGCAGTTCCGCGACTTCCTTGATCGCAAGCCCGCCGGGAAGCCGTTCTTCCTGCAACTCTGTTCCAACGATCCGCATCGTCCTCTGAACACCCAGGGTCCGGTGAAACATGATCCGGCCACAATCAAACTTCCGGAGCATTACCCGGACACACCGCTCGTGCGCGAGGACTTCGCGCGTTACTACGATGAGATTGCGCACTTCGATATGCTTTTCGGTGAAGTTATGGTAGAGTTGGAGAAGCGTGGATTAGCCTCAAACACGCTCGTGGTTTTCATGGCGGATAACGGCGCCTCACAATTCCGCGGCAAAGGCACGCTCTACGAGTATGGAATCCACGTGCCATTGATCGTGCGATGGCCTGGAAAGGTAAAACCGGGCTCCTGCACAACGGAACTGATCAGCGGCGAAGACCTAGCGCCGACTTTTCTCGAAGCCGCCGGCTTGCCCGTGCCGCCAGAGATGACGGGCAAAAGTTTCGCAAAGTTACTTCGTGGTGAGCCGTCCGTGGGGCGAGCGTTTGTATTCGCCGAGCGCGGCGCGCATGGATCAAACCTGCCGGGCAACACGGCCGATTTCGACCTCGGACGCGTCGTGGTCAGTAAGACGCACAAGCTTATCTACAATGTGCTCGGCGAGCTTCCGTATTGGCCCGTGGATTTTGCCAAGGATGCCTTTTGGCAGGAACTCGTGCAAAGGCACAATGCTGGAACGCTGGATGCAACGATCAACCAGCGCTACTTCGCCGCTACGCGGCCCATATTTGAACTCTACGACCTCGCAAAGGACCCGAATGAATTTAACAATCTTGCGGGCGCCAAAGAGGCCGCGAATTTAGAACGCGAACTGAAGGCCGCCCTGCAGGAATGGATGATCCTACAGCGAGATTTTGTGCCGCTGCCAGTCACGACCACCCGATTCAGCAACCGCGGTGAAAACTAACCGCACTTTATTAGTATTCCGTAGTGTGGACCAAATTTCAGGCTCACCCCAAAAAACTCCAAAATGAAGACCACCGCTCAATGCTCGCGCCGAAATTTCTTGAAGCAGTCCGCGGCTGCAGGCTTTGGATTCACGTTTCTGCCCGCCTACCTCACTGCCGCTCGCGCAGCGGGCAATCCCACGCTACCGCCCAGCCGACGAATCAATCTGGGCTGCATCGGCGTCGGAGGCCGGGCCGCCGGAACTATCCCCAGTCTAACGAGCGATGGCCACGCCGTTCCGGTGGCGTTTTGTGATCTCGATTTTAAGGGTTCGAGAAAGATCGAGGGCAATCTGGAAACATGGCCCAATGTAACCCGCTTTCAGGATTTCCGAGTCATGCTGGACAAGATGGGTAAGGACATCGACGCAGTGAGCGTTGTGATCCCCGATCATAACCATTTTGTGGCCGCCATTCACGCCATGTCGTTGGGTAAGCACGTTTATGTAGAGAAGCCACTGACTCACACCTTCGCCGAAGCTGAAATTCTGATGCGGGCCGAAAAGAAGTTCAAGGTGGTGACCCAGATGGGAAATCAGGGGCATACTTCCTCCGGGGCAGCCCAATTTAAACAAATGGTGGCAGCGGGTTTGACGGCTGATGTTTACAAGATCGATGCGTGGAAAGAGCCCTCGCTGTGGTTCATGCAATCGAAAAAGCGCATCTCGGCCTATCCACCCGAAGAGAAATTACCCGAATCGTTCTCGAATTGGGATCTTTGGTGCGGGCCGCAGGCCGTGAAGCCGTTTAACTCTCTTTATCACCCTTTTGGTTGGCGCGCCTTTCACCAATACGGCTGTGGCATGTTTGGGGATTGGGGCTGCCACATTATTGATTTTGTCCACGATTACTTGAATTTGGGCCTGCCCACGGCGATCTCGCCGGTCCGTTTGGACGACTACAACAAGATCATTTTCCCGCAGACCTCGCATATTCGGTTTCAGTTTCCTGCAAGGGGTCCCGGCTCACCGGCCGTCGAACTGATGTGGAAAGCGGGGGCAGATTGCCACCCAGTTTATGATGAAAAATATGGCGATCTGCAGGAGGACAAATCCACTAAACTGCCCGCCTTGGGTGAGGCCGGGACTCTCCTGCATCGCAAGCAAGGCGATTATGTGATCATGCGCGGCCATCACGGCGACGCTTCGCGGATTTATCCGAGAAAAGTCATGCTCGAAAAATGGGACGCCGTGAAAGCACCGAAGCCAGACTACACGCATGGCACTAGCTTTATTCAGGCCTGCATGGGCAACACCAAGACTACTTCGCCTTTCAGCGTGGGCGGCACCCTGACCCAGGTGCTGAACTTGGGCATGATCGCGGAATACCTAAACGTGGAACTCCGGTTCGATCCGAAGTCGAAGCGATTCATCGGCAACGACGAGGCGAACTTTCTACTCGAAGGCGCGAAACCACGTTCGGAATGGGCCCGCTACTACACGCTAGCATGATTTTAACGCAGGACTTCTTACAATGAATCGAATCCACCATTGGGCTCTCGCGATGGGCTTGTCCCTCACGTTTGTTTTGCCCGCGGCAGAATTTGGAACCGTCCCGGACCCGTTTACCGGCAATTGGTCCGGCACGCTGAGTTCCAAAGCGAAAGCCGAACCGCTGCATGCGACCGTGATCGCGTACAAAAATCGGTATGAGATCACGCTACGCGCGGAGCCGGATCCCAGGAAGCCAGCGATCGTTGTTTTAAACGGCACTGTGCAAATGGACAAACTGGTCTTGGGGCAGGACCCAAAGCCGGATCCTTCCGAGGCGATTGCTGTGCAGCAGAATGAAGGCGCGTCGAATGCCACGCGGTGGAGCGGGCAGGCCAAAGGCGATGAGATGACCGGGGCGTTTACGGGCGGCGAAACCAGCACATTCTCGTTGAAGAAAATTCCCTTCCTGCCCTCACCGACCTTAGGTGATAAAGCTCCCATCGGAGCCCTGATGCTGTTCGATGGAAAGCACCTCAAAGCTTGGGAATCGAAACAGGCCTCAGCCGACGCCATCCAGTGGATCGTCGTTGAGTCAGGAGCCCTTGAGGTGGTGTCGCAGCGCGACGGCAAAAAGAACAAACAAGACCTGCGGACGAAGGAAGACTTTGGTGACTATCGTCTGCATCTGGAATTCAAGCTCGCCTACAAACCTGAAGCAACCGGTCAGGGCCGATCTAACAGTGGCGTCATCCATCTTGGTGTTTATGAGACGCAGATTTTGGACAGTTTCGGTCTCTACGGCCGGGACAATGAATGCGGTGGTATCTACAAGACTCGCGAACCGGATCGAAACGTCGGCTACCCCGCCGGCCTCTGGCAAACTTATGACATCGAGTTTAAGGCCCCTCGCTTTTCGGGCGATGGCAAGAAAACCGCGGACGCCCGGTTGAGTGTCCGCCTCAATGGCGTTCTAATTCACAATGATGTCACCGTGCCCAGCCCCACCGGCGGGGGGAAAGAAACGGCCCGCGGGCCGATCGTTTTGCAGGACCACGGGAACCCGGTGCAGTTTAGAAATATCTGGGTGGTCAAACTCAATTGATCTGTATTGGCGAAATCTGCAACAACCACCATGGCCTCCAAAGGATTTCTAGCCCTGCTCACCGTGCTGATCGGTCTGGGCCCAAGTCTGAGCGCCAGCTCACCGCCCAATATCCTTATCATTCTCGTGGATGACATGGGCTATTCAGATCTTGGCTGTTATGGAGGCGAGATCCGGACGCCCAACATCGATCGGCTCGCCGCCAACGGGATGAAGTTTTCCTCGATGTATAACACGGCCAAGTGTTATCCCACGCGGGCAAGCTTGTTGACCGGAGTCTACTTCCAGCGAACAGACCGTGATTTTTCTCACACTGCCACTTTGGGCGAGGTGCTGCGCCCGGTCGGTTACACCACGCTGTGGTCGGGCAAGCACCATGCGAAATTCAATCCCGTGACGCGAGGATTTGATCGCTACTATGGCATGATCGGCGGTGCGGAGAACCACTTCAATCCAGGCAGCAAAGCCGCCCCGGGCCAAAGCGCTCCGGCCGGCTCGGGACAGGGAGTCCGCTGGTCGCTCGACGGTGAGGAAATAAAGGATTTCAGTCCCCAGGATCCCAAGTTTTACGACACCGACGCGTTCACCGATCGCGCACTGAGTTGGCTGAACGTATATGAGAAAAAGGATAAACCCTTTCTGCTCTATATGGCCTACACGGCCCCCCACTGGCCGTTGCAGGCCTGGCCCGCAGATATCGCCAAATACAAAGGCGTGTATGACGGTGGTTATGAGTCCGTGCGCCAGGCCCGATACCAACGTCAAATCAAGTTGGGGCTCGTTGATTCTAAGACCTCGCCCCTTGCGCCGATGGAGTTTGGGCGGAAGAGCCAGAAGAAATGGGACGACCTCTCATCGAACGAGCGGAGACAGGAAGCGACGCGGATGGAGGTTTACGCCGCGATGGTGGATCGGGTGGACCAGAACATCGGTCGGCTGCTGAAGCGATTGGAAGAGCAGGGCAAACTCGATAACACCTTGATCCTATTTCTGGCTGATAACGGTGCTTGTGCGGAGAACCCGAAGGTAAACAACGTCGATCCCGACGCCCCGATGGGTAGTGTGGCGAGCTTTGTGAGCTATGGCCAAAACTGGGCGTCGGTGGGAAACACACCTTTGCGCAAGTGGAAGCAAGACAGCTTCGAGGGCGGAATTAACACACCACTAGTCGTGCACTGGCCGGCGGGCATCAAGCCGCAGGCCGGCTGGAACCGTGAACCCGCCCACGTCATCGACATTATGCCCACCGTGCTTGCAGTCAGCGGAGCGCACTATCCGGGTGCCTCGAAGCAAGCCAAGATTCCTCCGCCGGACGGTGTGAGCCTGCTGCCCGCCTTCAGGGGCGAGCCGACTGCACGAGCGAAACCTTTGTTTTTTCAATTCGGCCGAGGCTCCGCGATGCGCGATGGGGCGTGGAAACTCGTGCGCAGCGGTGCGACGTGGGAGCTTTATGACCTAGCGACTGATCGCACCGAAATGCGCGACCTCGCTTCGAAGCGTACCGATTTGATCAAGCAAATGGATACCGCCTGGCTGGCTTGGTGGAAGGGGTGCACCGGCAGCGAATGGACGGGCAAGAACACGAAAGAGCGCGACCTTGAACCTTGAATATGAGACGGCCAAGGAGCTAGTGGGCGATCGCGCAGACCAACGTCTCCTGCAATTCCCAGCTGTGCTCCCATCGCCCAAGCTAGTGCGATATTCTGATCGGTGAGCGCGGGTGGCGGGTAGCTACATTTTGTAGTGCGGGATATCTAACCACGTGCCGCCTTTGATAGCCGATTGATGGGCCACAATGCCAGCGACGGTTAAATTAAGCGCCATGGCGACATGCACCAGAGGCTGACGGCCTTGGAGCAAGGCGCTCACAAATTCGTTGGTTAAGTGAGGATGAGAACCGCCGTGGTGGCCGGTGTAGGCGCCTACCATAGTTGAGGGGAAAGCTGGGCGTTGGAGGTTAGGAAGTTTTTCGCTCAGCCCTTTGTATTGGCCGTAAAACGAGCCCCGTTGACCGCGAATACGGCCCATTTCACCGCCGGCGCCAGGGGTATCCCAACTGACGGCCATGCGGGCCATACCGTTTTCGCTGGTATGAAAAAGGGCAATTTCTGTCGCGTAGGGATTCTGGTAAGGATTGTTAGGCGCCTGAAAATCGCTGATTAAGCTGGGCGTACCGAGGCAGGAAACTTTGGTGAAGGCTTGGCCCGTTACGCAGTGGTAGTAGGCATTGGAGTGAGTGGGGTACCACTGGGGAGGCAGTCCGATGCGCCAACCTTTGTAGGAGTCGATGGGCGATGACATGTAATGATAGTATTCCCCCTCGGCGTAGATGAGTTTACCCAGATCACCGGCCCGATACAGGGTTCGCATGGCGTGCAGATCTGCGTGGAAAGCGGAGGTTTCGAACATCATGTAAGTCAGGCCGCTGGCCTTTACCGCGGACCAGACCTGTTCGGCTTCTTCGAGCGAGCCGAATACAGCTGGCACCGCGGTGGCGACATGCTTGCCATGACGCAGAACCTCGAGGCAATGCCGAGCGTGACTGGGTGCATCGGTGGCAATGAATACGGCCTCGATAAGGGGATCTTTGACCATCGCCTCGAGAGAGGGATAAGTTTGAGAGCAGCGGCAGGCCTTTGCTAGGGCGGCGCAGCGCTCGGGAATCAAATCGGTGACCGCCACCACCTGCACATTGGGATGATCCTGAAAGCCAAAAGCCGCGCCAAATTCACATACGCCATAGCCGGCGATGCCTACCCGAATTTTTCGATTTGATAGGGGCTCCCATCCCGGGGCCGCGTTCGTTTTAAGGTCGGCGGATTCGAATCCTTGGATGGACTTTACCTCAGCGCCTAGGGCTTGGGCGGGCAGGCCTAGTGCGGCGGTGCCCAGCAGAGCACCTGCTCTTTGCAGGAAATTACGCCGCGTGAAGCGAACGCTTTCGCTTTGGGCGGCCGAGGGGAAGGCGGGACCAGTAGGCGGGGTATTCATGCAGACAGGTTAGACCAGAGGCCTGTAAGCAAAAGTGAAAACTGATGACTTAATCGACTAACTGTTTTAGGAATCAGGCGCCGGGGGCCTTAAGACCTACAGCCCATGGCTCAGTTACCGATAGCCACTGAGATAAATGCTCACAAGGCGAGTGGCACAGGCACTAGAATCAGCCTGTTGATTGCAGCTGGATGATTTTAAAAGCGGGGATTGAGAAATTTGTTTTTGTTTTTTGCGTCCGGTTTTTCCACCTTGGCTACCATGTCTAATGAACAAGCCGAAGTATTGAGTATCTTCACGCGCACGCGGGCGCTTTTACAGGGGCATTTCGTGCTGCGCTCTGGGTTGCACAGCGGTCATTACTTTCAATGTGCGCAGGTGTGTCAGCACATGGATGCGGTTGAGCGGTTGGCGGAGTTATTACTGGCGAAGGTCCGCAGCGCCGGCATTGTTTTCGACACGGTTTTAGCACCCGCGATGGGCGGCTTGGTCATCGGCCAAGAGCTGGCACGTCAGGCGAAAGTCCGCTATATTTTCGCCGAGAAGGAGAACAATGTGCTCGTGCTGCGGCGGGGCTTCACCTTGCGGCCGGGTGAACGAATCTTGGTCGTCGAAGACGTCGTCACACGCGGTGGACGGGTGGTGGAATGTCTCGAAATCGTCGCCCAAGCCGGCGGCAACACGAGCGCGGTCGCAATGTTAGTGGATCGGAGCGCGGGCACGACTCGTTTCACCGTGCCCGCGGTTTCGTTGCTGGAATTAAGTTTTCCGACCTACGCGGCGGATGCCGTACCGGCGGAATTGGCGAGTATCCCGGTTCAAAAACCAGGAAGTTAAAAAGCGTCCGCTACCCTACCCCGCGCCAAGCATATGGACTGAAGCCGGAGGATGACAAAAAATCATCCATAAAAAAAGCCGGACGCTAAAAAACGTGCCGGCTTTTTAATTAGCCTAATCTTAGGGCAGTCGTCTTGCAGAGCAGCGTGGTGCGCTAGGTAGGCGTTAGGTTACTTCACGCTTACCGTGACGAAGCGATTGAGCCCGCGGTAATTCACGAAGAGCAGGTGTCGACCGGCAATGAGTTGCTGGCGGGCGACATTCAAATCGGTGACGGCGACGCGATCGATTTCGATAATGATCATGCCTGCGAGCAGACGATCGGCGTAGGGCGAGGATTCCTCGACTTCGGTGATGATGAGGCCGTTGATGCGGGGGTCGAGGCCGCTGCGTTTACGCAAATCATCCGTGAGTTTTGAAACGTTCACGCCGGCGAGCAACTCGTTGGGTTTTTCGGTAAGTTTACCGAGCGTAACTTCGAGAGTGAGCTCCTTGGCTTCACGGATGAGTTTAATTTTCACTTTTGTATCCGGCAGCATCTGCGCGACCGTAAGGCGCAGTTCCTCGAGGGAGCTGACGGACTTATCGTTGATTGCGAGGATGACGTCGGTTCGTTTAAGTCCGCCTTTATCGGCGGGGCTGTCCGGAGTGATATCGGTGATGGCTACGCCCTTCGCGTCTTTGGGCAAACCGAGTTGTTCGGCGACATCGGCCGTGACCGTCTCGGAGGAGACCCCAAGATAACCACGGGACACCGTGCCGGTGGCGATGAGACTGTTCATGACGTAAGCGGCAAAATTAACCGGGATCGCAAAGCCGATACCGATATTACCGCGAGAGGGCGAGATGATCGCACTATTCACACCGACGAGGCGGCCCTTGGCGTCAACGAGGGCTCCACCGGAATTACCCATATTAATGGCCGCGTCGGTCTGGATGAAATTTTCATAGCCGGCGACGTTCTCAAGTAGCCGGAGTTGGTTACGGCCCTTGGCCGAGACGATGCCCATCGTGACTGTTTGGCCGACGCCGAGGGGATTACCGACGGCGAAGACGACGTCGCCGACGCGGAGTTTATCGCTGTCAGCCAGAGTGATGGCGGGCAAATTTTCGGCCTCGATTTTAATAACGGCGACATCGGTCTTGGGATCGGCGCCGATAACTTTGGCGGTGAATTCACGTTCGTCGCTGAGCGAAACTTTCAACTCATCCGCGCCTTCGATGACGTGGTTATTAGTAAGAATATAACCGTCATCGGAGATGATGACGCCCGAGCCGAGGCCTTCTTGTTTGCTGTCACGTTCCTGCTCAGGTGCTGCGTCGCCAAAATATTGGCGGAGCATGGGATTAACGACGCGTTGCTTGACTGTCTTACTCGAGTAGATGGAAACAACCATACGTTGAACAGGCTCAACGACGTCGGCGTAGCTGGTGACGACGGCGGACTTACCGTCGTTGACCGGAGAGTTGTCGATCTTGAGCGCAGGCTTCGTGGTAGGCAGCGCGTCTTTGGCGGAGAGCCCACTGGGAGCGAGGAAGCCGAGGAGGGCGCTAAATAGGGCGAGAGGCAGAAGCTGGAATTTCATAAAAAAAGGTGCGACTCGCCTCGGTCGCTGATTGTTCCCAATGCCATAGGATGGCCGCAGGGAAGGTTGTGGGCGTTAGAAACCTTTGATGCGGAACAGACCGGTGACGCTGGAGTTAGTGTTGATGCGTTGAATGGCTTGGCCAAGCAGCGGCGCAATGGTGAGTACGGTAATCGGGAGTCCACGCGTGTCGACGGGTACAGAGTCGGTCGTGATGAGCTCATCGATGAGCCCGCTACGCAGGCGCTCGTAAGCAACTTCGTTAAGGATGCAGTGGCTGACCGCGGCGCGGACGCTGCGAGCGCCGTGTTCGCGCAGCATTTTGGCCGCAGCGGTCAAGGTACCGGCAGTTTCGGTGATGTCGTCGACGAGGAGTACGTCGCAGCCTTCCACTTCGCCGACGACATTAATCGCTTCGACGGTGGTCGCATTTTTACGTTTCTTGGCGACCAGGCCGAGGCCGGCGCCGAGGATATCGGCGTACGCGGAGGCCATTTTCATGCCACCAACATCGGGCGAGCACACGACGAGTTTGTCGCTTTTGGTTTTGTTGAGGTAGTCGAAGAACACTGGCGAGGCAAAGAGGTGGTCGACCGGGATGTCGAAAAACCCTTGAATCTGTTGACTGTGCAGATCCATGGTGAGGACGCGATTGGCGCCAGCGGAGACGAGCAAGTTGGCCACGAGTTTCGCCGTGATGGGCACGCGGGGTTGATCCTTACGGTCTTGCCGGGCGTAGCCGTAAAACGGGAGTACGGCCGTGATACGTTGAGCCGAGGCGCGACGCGCGGCATCGATCATGATGAGCAATTCCATCAAATGATGGTTGGTCGGCGGGCAGGTCGACTGGATGATGTACGCGTCATGGCCGCGGACATTTTCGTTAATTTTAACGAAAGATTCACCGTCGGGAAAACTTGTCACCGTGGCCTCGCCCAAGGGCATGCCAATGGATTGACAGATCGCCTCGGCGAGGGGCCGATTCGAGTTACCCGCAAAAATTTTCAATCGCGATTCGCTCATGTGGAAGAGATGTTGCGGGACGAACGGCTAGGCGGAAGACTTTTCTGCATCCGATGGCAAGAAGTGTGACTCCAAGGCGTCGACTCGTTTGAATAAATCGGGGATTTTCCGGCGCAAAACGTTGATCCGTTGCTCGAGTTGGTAGGGCAGGCAGGGTGAACCTTTGACAAAACTGCCAGCGGCCAAGTCGGTGTTAACGCCGGTTTGGCCGTCGATTTTAGCGCCACGGCCGATTGTGATGTGCCCTGCGAGCCCCGCTTGGCCACCAATGACCACAAAGTCCTCGATCGTCGTGCTGCCAGCAATACCGACCTGGGCGCAGATAAGACAATGCCGACCAATGACGACGTTGTGGCTAACGTGCACCAGATTATCGATTTTAGTCCCCTCCCCGACCACAGTACGGCTAAACCGAGCCCGATCCAGCGTGCTATTGGCGCCGATCTCAACATCGGCTTCGATAACAACGGTGCCGATCTGCGGAACTTTTTCGTGTCGGCCTTGGTTAAATTCATATCCGAAACCATCAGATCCGACTACGGCTCCGGGTTGAAGTCGGACGCGAGCGCCTAGGATGCATTCGGCCGCGACGATGCTGCCTGGCATCAGCCAGCAATCCTCGCCCAAGACGGCTCCTCGACCGACAAACACTTGGGCTTGCAGATGGACGCGTTCACCGAGGCGCGCATCGGCTTCGACCACGCAAAGTGGCCCGATGGTGGCCGACGCGGGGACCAGAGCACCGGCCGCCACGTAGGCCGAGGGATGAACACCGGCAGATGGCTTCGGCCAGAGCGATTGCTCGATGCGGGCACAGACTTGAGCGAGGGCGACAGAGGGGTTTTCGACAAAGACGAATAATTGGTCGGGTCGTGGTTCTCCCTCAAAGTCGAGTGGCACGAGAACGACCGAAGCTTGGGACTGAGCGACCTCCGGTTTGTACTTGGGATTGCCGAGAAAGGAGAGGTCCCCAGGAGCCGCGGCTTTGAGCGCCGCGATGCCGCGCACGGTTTGGTGCGTTTGCCCAAGCGTGCGCGCCGCTCGAACCGTCGAAAAGATTTCTTCAGGAGAAAATGCGACCTGCATGTAATGGAAGCGTGCGAGATTTTATCGTGCGGGCAATCTCAGGGTTCAAGAACACGCGGTAAACTGAATGGTTTAAGAAATTTTAAGCACAAAAAAGCCCCGCCGATTGGCGGGGCTTAAAGGGTAACGTTGGCTGATTATTATTTGGTCGAAACGCCCGGAACGGTGATCTTAGGGGTCTCGGTAGCCGCCGGGGCAGCCGCGGGGGCTGGAGCGGGTGCTGCGGAGGCGGCGGGACGGTCCTTGTTGATCTCTTTCATCACGTCGTCGGTGATTTCGTAGGAGGCGTCAGCGTAGATCACGCTGGAAACGCCGATGAGAGTCGGGCCGGCTTTGTCGAGGAGCAGCGTGGCACCTTTGCGCTTACCCACATCAGAAGCGATTTTGCTGATTTCCTCGAGCATGACGCTGCGGAAATTTTGCAGGCGTTGTTGAAGGGAGCGCTGTGTGTTTTGGGCGAAGGTACCGATTTCGTTTTTCTTACGCTGAATCTCGTCGAGCTTCTTGGCCGCTTCGCCTTGGGACTTGGCCTTGGCCGCGTCGGTGAGCGAAGGGTTATTGGCTTGATCGGATAGACCCTTGTATTCTTCGACCAGAACGTTGCCGTCTTTGTTCATTTTCTCGATTTCTTCCTGCGCTTTTTGCTCATCCGCGCGAAGCTTGGCGTTCTGCTCTTCGGTCTTGTAATGCGAGTCGTAGAGCTTGGCCATGTCCACCACGAGAATCGTGGGGGCGGCAGCTTGAGCGACTACGGCAGACAGAGCCATTGCCGCAAAAATCGAGAGGGAGGTGATGATTTTCTTCATGAGTAGGGTTTGGAGATTAAGGGTGATATAAAATCGAAATCAGAAGCGCGTGCCAAAGGAAAAATTGAATTGGTTACCCTTCTTATTTTCTTTGGTGCCGGTGATCGGGATGCCGAAATCGAGACTGAGTGGGGCTCCAGCCACAAAGAGGCGCAGACCGAAGCCGAAATTATCATTATAACTAAGCGGGTTGAAATCGTAGGCGCCTTTGTTCACGAAGCCGCCATCATAGAAGAGGGCGAAGCGAATCGGGCTGACGATATCGATGGAGTACTCGGCGCTGAAGAAGCCGTAAGATTTACCACCAATAGGCTCACCGTATTCATCGCGGGGACCGACTTCGCGATTCTCAAATCCGCGGAGTGTGTAGGGCCCGCCGAGGTAGAATGAATCGTAGTAGGGAAGACGTTTCGTGGCCCCGAAATTTTGAATCACGCCAGCACGAGCGATAAGCGCCAGGACTTGGGCCTGGGTTTCGAAGATGGGAAAGAACTGGGATCCGCGAAATTCAAAGCGGTAGAAATTATCACTGCCGCCCAAGGGACCGCCGGCGAGATCCGTGTTGATTTCGACGCGATTGCCGGAGGTGGTATTGATGATTTTGTCGCGGGTATCACGCAACAATTGGAAGCCGAGTTTGGAAACCGTATTTTGCCCCGAGAGCGATCGAATGTAACTGGAGGCGCTGCTGGATACGTTTTGGATATCGATAATTTGGTAGGTGTAAGAGAGTTTACCTTCCACCAATTCAAAGAGGCGTTTGCGCAGATAAATTTCCCCGCCGGTCTCAATCTGGCTGTAATAGGAGCTGTTGTAATCAGAGCTCGTGCGGAAAATACTGAAACCCAAAGCTAACTGTTTCTGAAAGAGCCAAGGCTCTTCGAAGGAGAGGACAATTTCGCTGGATTGGCTGCCGAGCTGCATCCGGAGACGGAATTTTTGGCCATCACCTTGGAAGAGCGAGCGGCGATTAAAGATATCGAAATTGGACTGCGAGACTTCTGCGAAAATGGTCGCGCGCTCGAGCGAGCTGAAACCGGCACCGAAAGTAAGATTGCCGGTGCGACCTTCCTTAACGGCGATGCGCATGTTGCGACGACCGGGAATGTTTGTCTCCTGCGGGGTCACATTAACGTCTTCGAAGAAGCGGGTATTTTCGAGACGGAGCTTGCTGATTTTCATCAACACGGTGCTAAACACATCACCGGGCCCGAGGACTAATTCACGCACGATTACGGTGCTCTTGGTCTTCGCATTACCTTCGATGACAACAGACTCGACGTTGAATTTTTCGCTCTCGGTAATGCCGTACTCGATGTCGATGTTACCGGTGTTGACGTTAGGCTTGCGAACCAGACGCACTCGGGTGTCCAGGTAACCATCTTTGCCGTAAAAATCCTCCAAACGCTCGACGTCTTTATCGAGTTTGGTCGGCACGAAAACGACGCCGCTCTTCTGGCGGGCTACGCGCTTCAATAGCGCCGAGGTAAATAGCTTGTTACCCTTAAAGGAGATCTCGCCGAGGCGATATTGGCGTCCCTCGGTGATGTTGATCGTCAGGACCAATTTCTCTGGGGTCGGGTAGGCGAAGATCACATTATCCTGGGAGATTTCGACGTCGAGATAACCGTGTTCGCGGTAGTAATCGCGCAGTTTATCCAAATCATCGTCGAATTGGTCGTCCTTGAAACGACCTGAGCCCGTCAGCCAAGAAAACATCCACCATTTTTTGGTCTCCATCTCACCTTTGAGGGCGCGGGCTTTAACGTTGGTATTTCCAACGAAGCGAACATCGGATATTTTAACCTTATTACCTTCCTTGATCTTGAAGATAATGGTGCCGAAGCCCGTGGCGCGATCGCGATCGATGGTGTAGGTAACCGAAATCTGATTATACCCGGATTTCTGGTAATACTCGCGAATTTTCTCGGAGTCTTCCTTTACCAGGCGTTCATCGAGGGCGGTGTTGGGCTTGGTTTTGATTTCCTTTTCCAAACGCGTGCCTTTCACCTTCTTATTGCCCTCGTAGCGGATGGCCAAAACGCGGTATTTCGGCGTGATTTCAATCACGAGGTTAAAGGATTTTCCGTCAACAGCTTCACGCTTGATTTCGATGAACTCGAAAAGACCGGTTTTGTAGAGCGAGCGGATGTCGCGATCGAGCATCGTGTCGTCAAGATCGCCGCCCTCGCGGACTTGCATGTTGGCGCGAACGACCTGTTCGCTGACGTTGGCCGAACCGGCGAATTTCACCGTGATCGAGCCTACTTTGAAGGCCGGAGCTCCCTCTTGAGCGCCCGCCAAAGCGGCCGGCTGGGCCTGCAAGGACATCGCACCCCCGGCGAAGAGGGAAAATAAGGCAAAAAGGAAGCAGGCGACCCTGCGCACAGGGTTACTGAGTGTAGTTTTCAAAGCGGGTGATGTCTCTTAGGAACGTAAGCTTCAATTCTCCTACTGGGCCGTTTCGCTGCTTGGCAACGATTAACTCGGCCGAGTCGGCGGCGACCTGAAATTTTTCGTCAGCATCTCTTGGGCGCGCGAGCATGAGAACGACGTCAGCATCCTGCTCAATGGAGCCGGATTCACGCAAATCGGCCAATTTCGGAGTTCGGTTTTCTTTTTCGGAGGCACGGTTGAGCTGACTTAGTACAACCACGGGCAGGTTGAGTTCCTTCGCCAGCGCTTTTAAACCACGCGAAGCCTCGGCGACTTGTTGTTCGCGGGGCATTTTAGAATCAGTCGGGGCGAGCAACTGCAAGTAATCGACCACGATGAAGCCGAGGGGATTGCGCGCATGGATGCGGCGAGCTTTCGCGCGTAACTGCATGATCGAGAGCGCACTGGAATCATCAATGAAGATAGGAGCCTTGGAAAACTGATCGGCCGCCGCTAGCAAGCGCGCTTGTTCATCGCCGTTTTTGGAGAGCAGGCCGTCGCGCAGTAACTTCATGTTAACGCGGGCGCGCGAGCACAACATACGTAGCGCGAGTTGGGCGGCACTCATTTCGAGCGAGAAAATTAACACGCCCACCGGTTCGCCTCGGTGCGGCAAAGCCGCGGATTCGGCCATGTTCAACGCGAGCGAGGTTTTTCCCATCGAGGGACGGGCCGCGAGGATGATCATTTCCTGGCGTTGGAATCCCCAGGTCAGCGCATCTAGGTCTTTGAAGCCGGATGTGACGCCGGTCATCTCGCCCTTTTTCATCATCATCTTGGTGATGACGCCCATCGCCTCGCGCGTGGGTTCGCGCATGGGCTTGGCACTTTCGCTCACACGGTTTTGCGTGACGTTAAAAATACGCTGCTCGATCTGATCGACAAATTCATCGATCCCGCCGGTAAACCCATAGCATTCCTCTACGGCGCCTGTCGCCGAACGAATCAATTCCCGCAGCAGATGCAGCTCACGGACCTTGTCGATGAAGTAACCAGCTTGCGCCGTAGTTGGGATGCGGCTGCTGATCTGGGTGAGAAACGCGAAACCTCCGACCGCATCGAGCTGCTTGATTGTTTTTAGATCTTCGGCGAGTACAGCCACATCGACCGGCATCTGCCGATTATATAAATCAAGCAGACGCTCAAATACGATCCCGTGCGCCGCCAAGTAAAACGACTCCGGCCGGATGCGCGCCTCAAGGCAGCGAGAAATGACATCGGAACCATCGAGCAGACAGCACCCAAGCAAATATTCCTCGGCTTCTAAGCTGTGCGGCGGGGTGCGGCCGGCAAACACTTGGGGTGAGCCCTCGGCGCGACGCGAGAATTGGGGAGAATCTTCAGACATACGGGTACCAGAATTCAGACGGGTTACGCTCTGGTCCGCAATGGCGAGTTGTCCACAAACAATTCAGAAAAAACGAAGGCCGCGTCATCCGACGCGGCCTTGAGGAGTAAAATACGATATAACTTATTTCTTGTCGCTCTTAGCGCCACCTTTAGCGGCGGGCTTAACTTCGACAGGGGCGGCGACGTCGATCGGGTTCTCCGAGACGACATCGAAGCCGAGCTCGACCGAGACATCCGCGTGGAGCTTCACTTTGACCGTGTGCTTGCCGAGGGTCTTGACCGGGGTGTGCAAGTGGATGCGCTTCTTATCGATCGAGAAGCCGCCAGCGACGAGTTTGTCGTGGAGGTCGTTCACGGTAATGGCGCCAAACATCTTGCCGCCTTCGCCCGTCTTCACGGCGAACGCGAGGCTGGTCAGCTCGAGTTTCTTGGCGAGTTCTTGCGCGCCGTTGAGTTCGAGCGATTCGCGCTCGGCACGACGCTTCTTAAGCGCTTCGACTTGCTTGCGGTTCGCGGTGGTGACCGGCGCGGCGAAGCCACGCGGGAGGAGGAAATTGCGGGCATAGCCTGCACGCACTTTAACTTGGTCGCCTTCGCCGCCGAGACCTTCGACGGGTTTTAAGAGGAGGATATCGCTGTTAGCC
>Ga0214919_10000208_pt1 | contig 101604 bp, 98 predicted proteins | sample LL1503_MetaG_FD_177994 | JGI IMG/M metagenome (GOLD analysis project Ga0214919, IMG submission 177994) | Freshwater microbial communities from Lake Lanier, Atlanta, Georgia, United States - LL-1503 | ecosystem: Environmental > Aquatic > Freshwater > Lake | place: USA: Georgia | collected...
CATATCGAAGAAGTAGTCGCAGAGTGTTACGGTCTTTATCAAAAGCGTCTGCGAGATGCCAATGCTTTTGATTTCGATGATCTTATTTTAAAGACAGTTGAAGTTCTCCAAAGATTTCCGGAAGCTAAAGCCAGATATCGTTCCCGCTTTAGACATGTATTGGTAGATGAGTATCAAGATACAAACCATGCCCAATACATTTTGGTTCGCGAATTGGTCGGGACTGCTGCTGACGGCATCCAACCGGCTGAACTTTGTGTTGTAGGTGACGCTGATCAATCAATTTATGCATTTAGAGGCGCAACAATCAGAAACATTTTACAATTTGAAGAAGATTACCCATCTGCGCGAACTATTTTACTTGAGCAGAATTATCGATCAACTCAAAATATCTTGAGCGCTGCAAATGCGGTCATTACAAATAATGCCAGCCGTAAAGCTAAAAATCTTTGGTCGGATTCTGGTGACGGGGCTTTAATAACTGGCTATGTTGCTGAGGATGAACGTGATGAAGCAGAGTATGTCATGAATGAAATTTTCCGCTTACAAAGTGAAAATGTTTCTCAGCCCGGTGATACCGCAATCTTTTATCGAACCAATTCCCAATCCCGTGCATTTGAAGAAGTCTTCATGCGCAACACATTGCCATACAAAGTTGTTGGGGGAGTTCGTTTCTATGAGCGTAAAGAAGTTCGAGATTTTCTTGCTTATTTAAGAGTGCTGGCTAATCCATATGACGAGATCTCTTTACGGCGAATAATTAATACTCCAAAAAGAGGAATTGGCGATAAAGCAATCGATGGCTTGGAGCAGATGGGAATTCCACTTTGGGATGCACTGTTAAATGCAAAAGATGCGCCTGGTGCGACCGCTAGGGCAACAGCCGCAATTGAAGGTTTTGCAAATTTAATGATTTCATTACGGGAATTAGTTGCAGCAAATGTGCGCCCTTCAGTTATCGCCGAGGCGGTGCTGGAACAAAGCAAACTTGGAGAAGAGTTATCAGATAGTGAAGATCCGCAAGATGAAGCGCGTTTAGAGAATTTACAAGAGTTGGTTGCAGTTGCCCAGGAGTATGAAGAAGATGAACGATTAGAAGGCGAAGAAGTTTCTATTGTTGGATTTTTAGAACGAGTTTCACTTGTTTCAGATTCAGATCAAATTCCTGATGGTGAAGACCATGGTGGAGTTGTTACCTTGATGACTTTGCACACTGCTAAAGGATTAGAGTTCCCAACTGTTTTCTTAACTGGAATGGAAGAAAATGTTTTCCCTCATTCCAGGTCCCTAGGTGAACCAAGTGAGATCGAAGAGGAACGCAGACTTGCGTATGTTGGATTAACACGAGCCCGAAAAAATCTTTTTCTATCTAGAGCAAGCACCCGATTTGCATTTGGATCGCCAACTTACAACTCTCCTTCAAGATTCTTAAGTGAAATACCTGAAGAGATAATTCAATGGAAAGCTCCTGAGATTCGACTTAAATCAAAAGTAAATCCAAAAGTTGCCGCAACTGGAAAACGAACTTCTTCTAATGGTCTTAATGGCTCAATTGAAAATTTAAATTTAGCTATTGGTGATCGAGTGCTCCATCAAACATTTGGGATGGGCACTGTAATTGCGCTAACTGGCGCAGAAGACAAGGCCGAAGCCACCATAAATTTCGGCACATATGGGGATCGCCGCTTATTGCTGCGGTATGCCCCCGTTGAGAAGATCTAATTAATCCCACACGATTGGACTCCCTGATCCAACTCGTGGCACGGTAGCCCTATGGCGATCAGAGTAGTTGTCGCAAAAGCTGGCCTAGATGGCCATGACAGGGGTGCGAAAGTAGTCGCCCGAGCTTTGCGTGATGCTGGATGTGAAGTTATTTATACCGGCCTGCATCAATCTCCTGAAGAGATCGTTGCGACTGCGCGTCAAGAAGATGCTGATGCAATTGGATTGTCAGTTCTATCTGGAGCGCATTTAACAATTTTTGCTCGAATCATGGAGTTACTTGAATCACAGCCAATTTTAGTTTTTGGTGGAGGGATCATCTCAGATGGGGATATCGCGAAATTGAAAGAGATGGGAGTTGCTCAAATTTTTACTCCCGGCGCCTCAACAACTGAAATCGCCGAATGGTTAAAAAGTGCGTTGGCTAATCACTAGGATTTAGCACAGGGGGACACAAGTGGATTTATTTGAATATCAAGCGCGCGATCTTTTTGAAGCTCATGGCATTCCAGTATTGCCAGCTAAAGTCGCTCGCACCCCAGAAGAAGCTCGCTCTGCTGCAAATGCAATTGGTGGACGAGTTGTAATTAAGGCTCAAGTTAAAACTGGCGGTCGTGGAAAAGCTGGTGGTGTGAAAGTCGCTGAAAATTCAGATGAGGCTTTTGAAAAAGCAAGTGCAATTCTCGGGATGGATATCAAAGGTCACCGCGTAAATGCCGTGATGGTCGCCCAAGCCGCACCAATAGATTCCGAATATTACTTAGCGATTTTACTAGATAGAGCCCAGCGATCTTTTTTAGTGATGGCATCAGTTTCTGGCGGAATGGATATCGAAGAGGTAGCGCACAAGACCCCCGAAAAACTTGCGAAAGTATTAGTCGATCCGCTTAAAGGAATTGATCAAGCGCACGCCCTAGCTATTGCAACACAAGCAAATTTTCCGGCGGACATTAGAGATAGCGTGGCAAAAGTATTGCTTGACCTTTGGAAATGTTTTGTAGCAGAGGATGCAACACTGGTGGAAATTAACCCACTTGTAAAAACTAATGATGGAAAAATAATTGCACTTGATGGAAAAGTGACTTTTGATGACAATGCAATATTTAGACATGCAGATCATGAAGCGCTAGTGGATCATGATGCGGCTGATCCGCTTGAAGCAATGGCAAAAGAAAAAGATTTGAATTACGTAAAACTTGATGGCGAAGTAGGAATAATCGGAAATGGCGCAGGTCTTGTTATGAGCACACTTGATGTTGTGGCTTATGCCGGTGAAAAATTTGGTGGAGTAAAGCCAGCAAACTTCCTAGACATTGGCGGCGGCGCTTCTGCTCAAGTTATGGCCGACGGATTAGCAATCATTCTTGGTGATAAAGATGTAAAAAGTGTTTTCGTAAATGTTTTCGGTGGAATTACTTCATGTGATGCTGTAGCAAATGGAATTTTACAAGCATTAGAAATTCTTGGTCCTAAAGCAGCTAAGCCAATTGTGGTTCGATTGGACGGAAACAATGTTGTAGAAGGTCGCCGAATTCTAAATGAGGCAGCACATCCACTTATTCAACAAGTAGACACAATGGATGGCGCAGCTAGTCGTGCCGCAGAATTAGCAAGTTCTTCAAGTGGGGTGGCAAAGTAAATGGCAATTTTCTTAACTGAGAAGAGTCGCGTTTTGGTGCATGGAATGACTGGATCTGAGGGAAGTAAACACACTAAGCGAATGCTTGCTTCTGGAACAAAAGTTGTTGGTGGAGTTACTCCAGGTAAAGGCGGACAGGTCGTTGATTTTGATGGATTAGCAATTCCAGTTTTCAATAGTGCAAGTGAAGCAGTTGCTGCGACTAATGCCGATACTTCAGTAATTTTCGTTCCGGCTAAATTTACAAAAGCAGCAGTTATTGATGCAGTTGATGCCCAAGTTGCGCTGATTGTTGTGATTACCGAAGGCGTGCCAGTTCATGACACCACTGAATTTTTTGCTTATGCGCAAAAATCTGGAAAGAGTCGATTGATCGGTCCTAACTGTCCCGGCTTAATTAGTCCGGGCAAATCCAATGTTGGAATTATTCCGGCAGATATCACCGGTGCTGGCCCAATAGGTTTAGTTTCTAAATCAGGAACACTTACCTATCAAATGATGTACGAATTGCGCGACATTGGTTTCTCAACAGCGGTAGGAATTGGTGGAGATCCAGTAGTGGGAACTACGCACATTGATTGCTTACGTGCATTTCAAGATGATCCTGAGACAAAGGCAATAGTTATGATCGGTGAAATCGGTGGCGATGCTGAGGAACGTGCTGCTGCATTTATTAAAGAGTATGTAACTAAACCGGTCGTTGGTTACGTTGCTGGATTTACGGCTCCTGAAGGAAAAACTATGGGACATGCAGGTGCAATTGTCTCTGGTTCTTCTGGTACGGCCGCAGCAAAACGCGATGCGCTCGAAGCGGTTGGCGTGCGCGTTGGTGTAACTCCAAGTGAGAGTGCTCAACTTTTGCGCTCTATTCTCGGAAAGTAATTAGATTTTGCGCCCGCTAATTGCCGGCGCCACAGAAGCAGTGCGCGCAGCGCTAACTTCATATATCCCAATTGCGTTGTTCGTGCTAATGGCATGGGCAACGGCTGGTTCTGCAAGCGGGGTTTTAACTGATGCACTTCGCGGTGGCATTTGGATCTGGCTTGGCGTACATCACATAACTTTTACTTTGGCGCTTCCACCCTCTGGCTTACCTGGGTCACTTTCATTTATTCCACTGGGAGCACTGCTATTCCCGATAATCATTTTTCGCGGTTCATTGCGAAGATTGCGCTCTGAACTTCAAGGTGTGCAACTTAGGCAATCTATTTTCTCACTTGCAATTTTTTATATTTTCATTTTAATCACACTCAGCGTGGCAAGTAAAACTATTTCAATCTCACCAAGATGGTATGTCGCTCCGCTGTCAATGATTGTACTTTTAGGAATTGCAAGTTTGACGCAATTACAACAAATAGCTAAAGCTAATAATTATCTTAATCAAGTTATTCGGATTCTTTTGCTGGTTTTAGGGATGCTGCTCGGAATCTCATTAATATTTTTCTCTGCTTCTTTAGCGCTCCATTTTTCAGTACTAAAGGATTTGATAACCGTGTTGCAGCCAGGAATTCTTGGTGGAATTCTGCTACTTATTTTGGTAATTGTAACAATTCCAAATATGGCTGTTTCGGCCCTGGCTTATTTGTTAGGCCCGGGTTTTGCAATTGGTTCTGGAACTTTAATTAATCCAGGCGTCCATCGAATTGGTGAGATTCCCGCTTTCCCATTACTTGCAGCCGTACCAACTAACACAAATAAATTTTTATTTATTGGGGTACTGCTTGGAGTTGGTGCCGGGTTCATGATCGCTTTATTAATGCAGAAGACGGAACGGGCAGATGATCTTTTAGCAATGCCGATACTCATCGTGGTTAGCGCAGTAGTTCTCGCAATAATCAACTACTTCAGCAATGGAACTTTGCTGGGTGAACGCCTAGCGGACATAGGGCCCTCTCTTTGGATCTTTCCGTTAATTTATTTATTAGAGGCTGGCATCGGAGCAGGAATATATTTTGGAATAACAAAAATAACAAAAATAACAAAAATAACAAAATTGCAAAGTAAAAATAATGAATAAAGTTAAATCTGTCGCAGTTATGGCCTCAGGTGATGGCTCAGTGGCTCAAGCAGTTTTTGATGCATTTTTACATGGTGAACTTGCCGGAGTTATCAAGATAGAAAAAGTTATTAGTGATCAACCTGAGGCAGGAGTGCTCAATCGGGCAAAGCAAGCAGGGATTCCAACAGTTACATTACCGATTAAGGATTTTGCTAATCGGGCAGAGTGGAATCAAGCGTTGATAGACGAGGTCGCTAAATCAAAACCGTGGCTAGTTATCAGTGCCGGATTTATGCGGATTCTTTCGCCAGATTTTGTAAATCAATTTCGCACCATTAATACTCATCCGGCGTTATTGCCAGCATTTCCGGGAGCTCATGCAGTGACAGATGCTTTGGCTGCTGGGGTGGAAGTAACCGGTGCAACGGTTCATTTTGTAGATGAGGGCGTAGATACCGGTCAGATTATTAAGCAAGTGAGTGTTCGAGTACACAAAGGGGATAACCAAGCGCAATTACATGAACGGATTAAAATAGAGGAGCGGAAAATACTTGTGCAAACGATTAGAGAGTTAGTCGAGAGGGATGAGGAGTCAGTATGAAGCAACCAATCAAGCGAGCATTGATCAGCGTCTACGACAAAAATGGATTAATTGAGTTTGCAAAAGAACTTCATGCTCACGGAGTTGAGATTGTCTCAACAGGCTCAACTGCAGCCACTATCGCTAAGGCTGGAATCCCGGTTGTCAAAGTCGAAGAGTTAACTGGCTTTCCTGAATCACTTGATGGTCGGGTAAAAACTTTACATCCAATTATTCATGCTGGAATTTTAGCTGACCTTAGATTGCCATCACATGTTGCGCAATTAGTAGAGTTAAAAATAGCGCCCTTTGATTTAGTTGTCGTCAATTTATATCCATTTGTAAAAACCGTAAAAAGTGGAGCAACTATTGATGAATGTATTGAGCAGATTGATATTGGTGGGCCAAGCATGGTTCGCGGAGCGGCAAAGAATCATCCATCTGTTGCAGTTGTGGTTTCGCCAAATCAATACCCGCAGATAGTTGCGGCTCTCGCAGATGGCGGTACCGATGAGAATTTGCGTCGGCAATTTGCGATAGAGGCTTATAGAACTACCGCTAAATATGACATTGCAGTCTCAACATGGCTCAACTCAGTAAGTACTGATCAACTTTTACCTGAGTGGATCGGTAACTCGTACTCTCACAGCGCAAATTTGCGTTATGGCGAAAACCCACATCAAAGTGCCGCTTTATATTTAAACGACGCGAGTGAATTAACTGGCACTGGAGTTGCTGGCGCAATTCAATTGCACGGTAAAGAGATGTCATACAACAATTATGTAGATTTAGAGGCCGCATGGAGAGCCGCTTATGATCATGCCGATCCAGCTGTTGCGATTATCAAACATACAAACCCATGCGGAATTGCAGTTGGTGCCAACATCGAGTCGGCTTATCTGAAAGCTCATGCCTGCGATCCAATTTCTGCATTTGGTGGAGTTATTGCAGCAAACCGTGAAGTAAATGAAACAATGGCAAAAGCAGTAAGTGAGATTTTTACTGAAGTTATTGCAGCCCCTAGTTTTACAAAAGCTGCTATTGAGATTTTGAGTCAAAAACCTTCAATCCGAATCCTTACAATTGAGCCAACGGCACCACTCTTAGAGTTAAGACCAATTCTGGGCGGGGCGTTAGTGCAAAACTTTGACCGAATTGACGCAGAGGGTGATGCGCCAGGCAATTGGCAATTAGTTGCCGGCAAAGCGGCGACATCTGAGCAGTTAAAAGATTTGCAATTTGCTTGGAAAGCAGTACGTGCTGTGAAAAGTAATGCAATTTTATTGGCAAATGATTTAGCAGCAGTTGGAATTGGAATGGGGCAAGTTAATCGCGTTGATAGCGCACGGTTAGCTGTTTCTCGAGCGGGGGATAGAGCCAGCGGTAGTGTCGCGGCAAGTGATGCATTCTTCCCATTTGCTGATGGATTAGAGATTTTATTAGCCGCGGGAGTAAGCGCGATAGTGCAACCAGGCGGTAGCGTTCGGGATAATGAAGTGATTGAGGCTGCTAATAAATTGGGAGCAACAATGTATTTCACCGGAGTGCGACATTTTGCACATGCTTAAACTTTAAAAGTTAGGAGTGAACCCGATGGCCATAATTCTTGATGGCAAAGCTACTGCTGCGATTATTAAAGCGCAGTTAGCGGTTCGCGTAAAACAATTAAGTGCAAAGGGAATTACTCCAGGACTTGGAACGGTATTAGTTGGTGACGACCCAGGCTCTCATTCATATGTGGGTGGGAAACATCGCGATTGTGCTGAAGTTGGCATCTCTTCAATTCGGGTCGATCTTCCGGCGAGCGCATCCTTTAAAGATGTATTAAGCGCAGTAAAAGATTTAAATAATTCAAAGGAGTGCACCGGATATATCGTGCAATTACCTTTACCAAATGGAATTGATTCGTTAGCAATTTTAGAAGCAATGGATCCGAATAAAGATGCTGATGGTTTGCACCCACTTAATCTTGGAAAATTAGTTCTTGATCAACATGCACCACTTCCCTGCACACCTCGCGCAATTGTGGCTCTACTCGAGCAGTACAACATTCCGATTAAAGGTGCTGATGTTGTTGTAATAGGTCGCGGATTAACTGTGGGTCGTCCACTTGGTTTGTTGTTAAGTCGCAAACGAGAAAGTGCGACGGTCACACTTACCCATTCGGCAACAAAAGATTTAGCCGCGCACATTAAGCGCGCAGATATTGTTGTCGCCGCACTTGGCAAAGCGCATTTCATCACCGCAGATCTGGTCAAACCAGGGGCAGCGGTTATTGATGTCGGTATCACCAGAACTGAAGCCGGCTTGGCTGGAGATGTGCACCCTGATGTGGCAAAGGTGGCCGGCCATATCGCCCCGATGCCAGGGGGAGTTGGCCCGATGACCCGGGCGATGCTGCTCCGCAATGTGGTGGAAATTGCGGAAGCGGCGCTGATTAAGTGAAATCCACTCTCGCAGCTGCCCTTACCACCCTGCTTGGGCTGATAATCGCGCTCAGCGCCTCTGTAAGGGTTGGCTCACTGTTGGTATCAGTTGCCTTGTTGATTATCGCTGGAGAGCGGTTTAGGGACCGAAATGGGGTAACGGTTTGGCGGAGTCGGAGCACTGATCTTCTCCTGTTGGTGACCTTGGCGGTAGTGATCGCTACCCTCGCGCTACTGCTTCCAAACGGGGGGTAGAGTTATCTTGATATCAAGAGAGATTGGGTTCCCATGCGCGGTCGGGTCACAGTGGTGGGGGCTGGTTTTTACGGCTCAACCACCGCTCTTCGTTTAGCTGAATACAACATTTTCAAAGAGGTCATCCTCACTGACATTCTCGAAGGCAAACCAGAAGGTATTGCTTTAGATATGAATCAATCCCGTTCCATTGAAGGATTTGAGACAGAAATTATCGGTGTAACAACTACTGCCGAAGGTGGCGGCTATGAAAAAACTGCCGGTTCTGATGTTGTTGTAATCACTGCCGGAATCCCACGTAAGCCAGGCATGAGTCGGATGGATTTAATCGGCATCAATGCTGGAATCGTTCGTGGTGTTGCTGAAAATATTGCAAAGCACAGTCCAAATGCAGTGATCATCGTAGTTTCAAATCCATTAGATGAAATGACAGCACTTGCCCAAATTGCATCTGCGTTTCCATACAACCGCGTAATGGGTCAAGCGGGAATGCTTGATACAGCGCGCTTTACAAACTTTGTTGCTACTAAATTAAATGTTGCAGTTGGTGATGTGCAAACTTTAACGTTGGGATCTCATGGTGACACTATGGTTCCAGTTCCAAGTCGTTGCACAGTTAAAGGAAAGCAACTTTCCGAGTTACTTTCCGCGGAAGAGATTGAAGATCTGGTAGTTCGCACTCGCAATGGTGGCGCTGAAATTGTGGCATTGCTGAAAACAGGTTCGGCTTACTACGCACCATCTGCCGCAGCTGCCCGAATGGCAAAAGCAGTGATTGAAGATTCAGGTGCAGTGCTTCCAGTTTGTGCTTGGGTCGAAGGTCAATATGGAATTAGTGGTGTCTACCTTGGAGTCGAAGCTGAAATTGGCAAAGAGGGAATCCGTCGCGTAGTTGAAAGCAAGTTAACTGAATCTGAAATTGCCGAGTTGAAAGTTGCTGCAGAAGCAGTTCGTGCAAAACAAGCTGATGTAAAAACTCTTTAGGCAAATAATTTAAATAGGGAGCGTTTCGAATGGCAAAAATTAAAGTAACCGGAACAGTTGTTGAACTTGATGGCGACGAGATGACCCGCATCATTTGGCAGTTCATCAAAGAGCAATTGATACTTCCTTACCTAGATGTAAATCTAGATTATTACGACTTAGGTATCGAACATCGCGATGCAACCAGTGACCAAGTAACAATTGACAGTGCTCATGCAATCCAAAAGCATGGCGTCGGAGTTAAGTGCGCCACAATCACTCCAGATGAAGCACGGGTAAAAGAGTTTGGATTAAAGCAAATGTGGAAGTCCCCCAACGGAACTGTCCGTAATATTCTTGGTGGCGTAATTTTCCGGGAGCCAATCATCATTAGCAACGTTCCACGTTTGGTTCCACATTGGACTAAGCCAATCGTCATCGGTCGTCACGCATTTGGTGATCAATACCGAGCAACTGATTTCAAAGTTCCAAGTGCTGGAAAATTAACAGTTACTTTTACGCCGACTGATGGTTCAAAACCTATGGAGTTCAACGTCTTTGATTTCCCAGGCGCTGGTGTGGCTATGACGATGTACAACCTTGACGAATCAATTCGTGACTTTGCGCGTGCGTCTATGAATTACGGACTTAATCGCAAATATCCGGTTTTCTTGTCAACAAAGAACACAATTTTGAAAGCTTATGATGGTCGCTTCAAAGATATTTTTGAAGAGATTTTCGAAGCTGAATTCAAAGATCAATTTGCCGCTGCTGGAATTACATATGAGCACCGTTTAATTGATGACATGGTTGCTACCTCACTTCGCTGGGAAGGTGGCTATGTTTGGGCCTGTAAGAATTACGACGGCGATGTTCAATCAGATACCGTCGCACAAGGTTATGGATCACTTGGATTAATGACTTCAGTATTAATGACTCCAGATGGAAAAATTGTAGAATCAGAAGCAGCGCACGGAACTGTTACGCGCCACTTCCGTGATCATCAAGCAGGTAAAGCCACATCTACAAATCCAATCGCTTCAATTTTTGCATGGACTCGTGGATTATCACACCGTGCTAAGTTGGATAACAATCCAGAACTTGCCAGATTTAGTGACACCCTTGAAAGAGTATGCATTGAAACAGTGGAAACTGGAAAAATGACAAAGGATTTGGCATTACTGATTAGCAAAGAGAGCCCTTGGTTAAATACTCAAGAATTTTTAGCTGCTATTGATGAGAACTTAAAGAAAGCAATGAATTAATAAGTTCTATTTCTTTATTGCTTTAGGTTGATTAAGTTTTATTTTAATTGTTGGCGCTGAGAAACCAAATCCATATGCACCTAATCGCAAAAAGCCATCTTTCTCATTGACAATGACGGTGGCCACTTGCTCAATTCCGTCATTGCTTGTGACTGAAACAGATGCCCCAACTGGTGCTTTTGTAAATCCGTATAAACAACGCGCAACATCAGAGTTCAAAACTAAATCATATGAACCAGCCATAAGCGAGCCGTCTGGCTTAAAGTGTGGCGCAGCAACGTGGTAGTCGAGCGATCCTGCGCTGGCATCATAAGTAGGGGCGCCAGATGAGTAGACAGTTGCGTTTGTGAAAATCAATCCAGTAAGGCCTTTGGTTTCATTGGTACATCTGGAGATTTCGGAAGCAGTGCTGCTATCAAGAATTAAGGTTTGAAAACTCCATTGACTTGGCATCGCTGCGGCTTTGTCACCAAGCAGTGGCATCCAGCCCAATAATTCATCAATCGCACTTGCTCCAAAATTATTGCTTAATCCTTTTAGGATAGAGACTGAATCAAGTGGTGCACCTCGATTTTTTCCAGCGTAAAAAGTTCCACTTCGATCTTGGCTGTATTTATCTAACAAAGGAGGTGGCAACTCAGAACTTTTAATCCAGCCATACGGGACTGGAACTTTTACTGGTTCAGCAAAAATATTTACTAACATGTTGTCAGGGTTTGCTGCTCCTGGTTTAACAACTGAGATAAGCGGATTGGCCATGCGTCCGTAAAGCCAACTGGTGAATCCCTTTTGCAGCCTAAGCGTTAAGCCAAATGCAATATTTTCTGGAAATGCTTGTGGCACTATGCAGATTTTTTTAGTTGCCATTAAGCAATGGGGATCAGGTGCCGAACCGCCGATATATGGAGGTTCTGTTGCTCTCTCGCGCGCAGCCAGCATCTGACCCACATAATTGTCTGGAGTGAGATTTGCCCCACCTGGCTGGAAACTTCCACGTTCGATTGTCACTGGGTAAATTCCACTTGTAATCAGATCTAATTTAAATGGTTCGTTTATCGAATTGCGCATTGCATAGAAGTCGGTTTTCACTAGATATAAGTTTCCACCTTCGTGAGGTGCTGATGGAATGGAAACTACAAGCGGATTTCCACCATTAGGCAAACCTTGAGTTCGATCCCCTTTTACTATTGCATTGAACTCGGCTGTTAATTCTGGACGGGGAATGAATTGCGCAGATTCCTTGTTTGTTAATAAATTTTTTGTTTTAATTGCGCGAACACAATTTACATCTCCATCATTTCCCTTAGTGTCGGCATTATTCTCACATAAAGAAAGATTCACGTCTGTGTATTGCGCACCAAAGTTGGTTGGGCATTTTCTTAAATTGTTACATGGGACTACGCCAGTTATTTTCCCGCCATTTGTTTTGAAATTAACTAAAAAAGAGCTAAAGCGAACTAAGGACCTAGTGTTGTTAACCAGGTAGCCGGTATAGCCCACACCGGGAGGTGGCTGTACTGCAAACTGCTCATCACTTATATTTTCAGCAACCGCGCTTTGAAATTGAAAAGTCCCCAGCACCATAAGGCTCACTGTTATTAAAGAAGTTATTGAAAGTCGAGAACTCCGCAAGTGCACAACGTGAATATAACTTAGGTTTCACTCTTCTTCGAGTTGATTATCAATTAGTGCGCAATAAAAAACCCCGCCAGATAATCTGGCGGGGTTTTTTACTTTTAACTTTAGAGACGTGCACCTGTTGTTGCATTGAATAGGTGAACTGCTGCTTGATCTGCAGTAACTGTGATGGTGTCGCCAGGCTTTGGTGGGTTCTTTGGATCCCAACGGACGATAACTTCAGCACCTTCTTCTGCGTTTGCGTTAGCAAGAGTTACTCCACTAGTAGCAGGAACTCCGTAAACAAATGCATCAGAACCAAGTTCTTCAACAACATTTACCTTGATATCAAAACCAGCACCGGCACTTGTTGGACGGAAGCCTTCTGGGCGGATACCAACAGTCACGCTTGCACCTGCTGATGCAGGAACAGCGATCTTGAGAGCGCCAAGAGCTGCTTGTCCACCACTTACTGGAGCGACAACTAAGTTCATTGCTGGTGAGCCAATGAATCCAGCAACGAATGCATTTGCTGGCTTGTCATAAAGATTGCGAGGTGTATCTACTTGCTGAAGTAGACCATCCTTCAATACTGCTACGCGGTCACCCATGGTCATAGCTTCAACCTGGTCGTGAGTTACGTAAACAGTGGTGATTCCAAGACGACGTTGCAACGCAGCAATTTGCGTACGTGTTGCTACACGAAGTTTGGCATCAAGGTTTGATAGCGGCTCATCCATAAGGAAGACCTGAGGTTCGCGCACAATTGCGCGGCCCATTGCAACGCGCTGACGTTGTCCACCTGAAAGCGCTTTTGGCTTGCGATCTAGGTAAGGCTCAAGGTCTAGCAACTTTGCAGCATCTTGAACGCGACGTGCGCGCTCATCTTTGCTAACGCCAGCGATCTTTAGCGCGAAGCCCATGTTCTCTGCCACAGTCATGTGTGGGTAGAGCGCATAAGACTGGAACACCATTGCAATGTCACGATCTTTTGGTGCCACATGTGTGACATCACGATCGCCAATGCGAATAGATCCAGTATCTACATCTTCAAGTCCGGCAAGCATGCGGAGTGATGTTGATTTTCCGCAACCTGATGGACCAACTAATACAAGAAACTCACCATCTGCAACTGTGAGTTCTAGTTGATCAACTGCTGGACTTGTTGTACCTGGATAGGTACGACTTGCTTTATCGAATACAACTGTTGCCATGCTGGTAACTCCTTCTCCCGGCAGGTACGTGCCGGACGGTCCGTAGGAGGAAGGTGACCTCGGTTGAGGTCGGGTGAAAAGTACTAGATAGAGAGGGTTTAGGGGAAGTGGGACGCTCCTGAGTACCCTTATCCCGTGCAGATATTTGGGGATCTCGCCCTCGTAGCTACCTTGATCCTGCTCGGCGGCCTCTTTGTGGCGGCTGAAATCGCCTTGATCTCCCTTAGAGAGTCCCAGATTCGAGCGATCGGCCAAAGGGGTAGGCGTGGCGCCCGAGTAGCAGCGCTGGCCAGCAATCCCAATCGCTTCTTGGCCGCAATTCAAGTCGGAATTACTTTGTTTGGCCTTTTTTCAGCGGCCATAGGTGCAGAACGTTTTGGAAAATATTTAATTCCACAATTACAAGATTTTGGATTAAGCGAAGCGGCAGCGAATTTAATATCCATTATTTTAATTACGATTGTTATTGCGTACTTCACTTTAATTATTGGTGAGTTAGTACCAAAGCGAATTGCAATTGTTCGCTCCGAAAGCATTGCGCTCGCCGCAGCTTCAACTGTAGATCGGATAGCGCGTTTATTTCGTCCAATTATCTGGATACTATCTAAGTCAACAGATTTAATTGTTCGCACACTAGGAATTGATCCTGCACAAGCCAGAGATAAAATGTCTGAAGAAGAACTCCTTGATTTACTTACCGGACACGCCAGGCTAACCGAACAAGAGCGTGAAATTGTAGAAGAGGTTTTTCTCGCTGGTGATCGCCAAGTACATGAAGTAATGCTTCCGCGCACCGAAGTTGATTTTCTTGATTCAAACACACCAATTTCACAAGCCATAAAAACAATTATTGAATCGGGTCATTCACGTTATCCAGTTGTGAAAGGTTCATTTGACGAGATAGTTGGTTTTATTCACATTCGTGATTTGTTAGATCCAAATTTGCGAGAGCGCCAAGTTCGAGTCGGAGATTTCGTACGCGAAGCATTATTTATGCCAGGAACTAAAGGATTGTTGCCGGCATTAACTGAAATGCGAGCCGCAGGTCAGCATTTAGCAATCGTTGTTGATGAGTATGGCGGGACTGATGGAATCGTGACTCTCGAAGATATCGTCGAAGAATTTATTGGCCAAATTCGTGACGAATACGACGGACATGAAAAAAATGAAGTGCAACCAGGTCGCGCTGGTGAGTATCACTTTGACGGACTTACATCACTTGATGATGTTCTAGATGAAACTGGTGTAGAAGTTGTTGATGGACCTTATGAAACTGTCGGGGGCTTTTTAATGCACCAACTCGGCAGAATTCCAGAAGTAGGGGACCAGATCTCCCAACCAAATGCTGAGTTTGAAATTGAATCAATTGAGGGTAAGCGTGCTGGGCGAATCCGTATGATTGTCACAGATCAAGGGCAATCAAAGGCAGAGGAAAAACTCAAATGAGTACTGAAGAAAGTAAAGAAAGAGTGCTATCTGGGATTCAACCAACTCACGATTCATTTCATCTAGGAAATCACCTTGGAGCATTGCGTCAATGGGTTGCTTTACAAGATACCCATGATGCTTTTTATTGTGTTGTCGATTTACATGCCTTAACTATCGAAACTGATCCAAAACTTTTGCATCAACGCACACTTGCTTCAGTTGCTCAATTACTGGCTCTTGGAATAAATCCAACGCAGAGCACATTATTTATTCAGTCACATGTTCCAGCACATAATCAACTTGGATGGGTGCTTGAATGCATCACTGGATTCGGTGAAGCAAATCGTATGACCCAATTTAAAGATAAATCTCAGAAATCAGGAGCAGATCGTACTGTTGTTGGATTATTTACTTACCCGATATTGCAAGCTGCAGATATTTTGCTTTATCAGGCTAATCAAGTTCCAGTTGGGGAAGATCAACGCCAACACATTGAATTAACTCGCGATTTAGGTCAAAGATTTAACTCACGCTTTGGGGAAACTTTCACAATTCCTGATGCTCATATTATTAAGGGCACTGCAAAAATTATGGATCTCCAAGATCCAACTTCGAAGATGAGTAAATCAGCTGCCACAATGGCTGGAGTTATTGAGTTAATGGATGCACCAGAGATAAATGCAAAAAAAGTTAAAAGTGCCATGACTGATACTGAGCGAGAAATTAAGTTTGATGAAAAAAATAAGCCCGGAATCAGCAATTTGCTCACTATTTACTCTGCTTTAACCGGTCAGAGTATTAAGCAGTTGGAAGAAAATTATTCCGGTAAAGGGTATGGAGATTTAAAGAAAGAGTTAGCTGATGTCGTTGTTGGGGTGCTAGAACCAATCAGAAATAGCGCATTAGATTATTTAAAAGATCCGGCTCAGCTGCAAAGTATTTTGAAAGATGGTGGACAAAGAGCGGGTTCAGTTGCTGCACAAACACTTAGAAATGTTTACTCGGCGATGGGACTAGTGGCTAGAGGCTAGTTTTAAACTAATTTACCAATCGGGTCAACTACTCCAATTGCTTTAAATCCCCAATTGAATAGCTCTTTTGCTAAGGCATCCCGTCCGTACTTTAAATGCATAAAAGTTATGATGATGGTGTGTCCATCACGTTTAACAACTCCAATGTATGTATTTTGCCCTTTAGTAGTCCATCCAGTCTTAACACCTAAAGTTCCAGGATAAGTAAAAAGTAATTTGTTCAAATTGTGAATCTTACGATTTCGATTTTTTGGTCCAGATTTTGGAAATGTGTATCTCTTAGTTTTCACAATTTTGCGAAAATCAGATCTATTCATAGCGGCACGCGTGATTAATGCTAAATCATATGCACTTGAAAGTTGTCCAGGAGTATCAAGTCCGTGGGGGGATTTAGGAGTTGTATCAAATGCCTGAATCGATTCAGCTTTAGCTTGCATTAGTGCAGCAGTTTTTTTAATTCCGCCTGATGCATTTGCGAGTGCAACAGCAGCATCATTTCCAGAGTGCAGCATCAAGCCATACCAAATATCTTTTATTTTATATTTTCGTCCTGGATAGATGCCAACTTTGTTGCCAATTGTTGCTGGCTCTTTTTTAGTACCGACATAAATTTTATTCATACCAAGCCTTGGCAGAAGTGTTAAAGCAGTTAATGTTTTCAAAGTACTTGCAGGTGGCAATTTCTTATGTGGATTTTTGGCAGCCAGAATTTCACCAGAATCTAAATCTGCGATTATGAAAGAAGAAGCGAGAGTATCTGGGGGAGCGGCAATTCCATCCCCTTTTGTGTCATCGAAAATTACGCCACTTTCCCCAAGTCTTCCACCGCCGATAACTTCATCTCCACTGGCCGAGAATGTCGAGAAAGAGGTGGCGGTTAGCGCAAGTACAAGAAGGGCGGCCGGCAATAAGCGGTTACGTTTTTTTATTGTTGAGAGTTGCATAGATGCTAAAGAATAGAGAGATAAATCCTATGCGATTACCCGCCACACCGAATTGAGTAGGATTAACCTGTGCGAGATATCACAGAGTCTGGGTTCCCAATAAATGCAGATTATTTAAATGGTGAGAAAGCTGGCGTTTACCCATTTACGCGTGGCATTTATGAACAAATGTATTTACAAAAACCTTGGACTATGCGTCAGTATGCAGGTTTTGGTAATGCAAAAGAATCTAATGAGCGCTACCTACAACTAGTAGCCGCAGGTACCGGTGGATTATCAGTAGCTTTTGATTTACCAACTCAGATGGGTTATGACTCCGATGCGCCACAATCACTTGGTGAAGTTGGACGTGTAGGGGTTGCCATAGATTCACTTGAAGATATGCGTGAACTTTTTGACAATATCCCACTTGAAAAAGTTTCAACTTCAATGACGATCAATGCGCCAGCAGCAATTTTACTACTGATGTATCAGATTATTGCTGAAGAACGTGGAATTCAAAGCGAGCAATTGCAAGGAACTATCCAAAATGATTTGTTAAAGGAATATATTTCTCGAGGAACTTATATTTATCCGCCAAAACAATCATTACGTTTAACGACTGATATTTTCGAATACTGTACAAAAGAGTTACCTAAGTGGAATAGCATTTCAGTTTCTGGCTATCACATGGCCGAAGCCGGCGCTAATCCAGTCCAAGAGATTGCTTTTACTTTTGCAAATGCGATTGCTTATCTAGATTGTGCAAAAGAGCGCGGATTATCTATTGAAGATGTTGCAACGCGGATGAGCTTCTTTTTTGTATCAAGAACTACCGTGCTAGAAGAGGTTGCTAAATTTAGAGCGGCACGCCAATTATGGGCTCAAATCATGAAAGAACGATTTGGGGTAACTTCCGAGCGCGCGATGCACCTTCGCTTTCACACTCAAACCGCAGGTGTCCAATTAACTGCTCAACAACCTGAATTAAATTTAGTTCGTGTGGCACTTCAGGCTTTAGCCGCAGTTCTTGGCGGCACGCAATCTCTACACACAAACTCATTTGATGAGGCACTTGGATTACCAACTGAGAAAGCTGCGCGCCTTGCACTGCGTACCCAGCAAGTAATTGCGAATGAAAGTGATGTTGCTGCAACAGTTGATGCACTTGCAGGATCCGCAGTAATTGAGGCTATGACAACTGAGATTGCAACATCCGCTAAAGAGTTAATTGCAAAAATTGACCAGATGGGTGGTGCTGTCGCAGGAATTGAAGCTGGATTCCAAAAAAGTGAAATTGAAAAAAGTGCATATCGAATCTCACAAGAGATTGAATCAGGTAATCGAGTTATTGTCGGTGTAAATGCATTTGTTGAAGAGGCAAGCACTTATTTACCCCTTGAAATAAATCCTGAGATTGCAAAAGAGCAAGGTGCAAAGTTGGCAAAATTGCGTGCTGGACGAAATCAGGATGAAATTACCAAGGCTTTAGCTGATTTAAGCGCTGCAGCTAAGGGTGAATTAAATTTGCTTTATCCAATGAAGGTTGCACTACTTGCAAATGCAACTCTTGGAGAAATTTCCAATGCGCTTCGAGGCGAATGGGGAAGTTATCGAGCTACCGAAATTTGGTAGTTAAATAATTTTGCAAAGCAAAGTTCCGCTGGCAAGGGTATCTCCAACGGAAATATTTAAGTTACTTATTTTTCCACTCTTGTGGGCTTTAAGTGGCTGTTCCATTTTCATCGCCTCTAAAACCACAATTAAATCACCCTCTTCTACACTTTGTCCTTCAGTAACTTCGATTTTTATAACTGTTCCTTGCATTGGACTAGTTAAAGAATCCCCGGTTTGCAAAGCAGTTCTAGCACTGAGCGCCCGTTTGCGTTTAGGAATTGGACTCAAAACGCCAACCTCAAAACGGTGACCATTAACTTCAACAACTAATTCTTCTACAACTGGAGTTGCATTTGCTTCGCTGCTGGCTCCATATGGTGGAATCTGATTGTTAAACTCACTCTCAATCCATCCCGTATAAACCGCAAAAGGCTCATTAATAAAGGCTTTGTCATTTATTACCGCACGATGAAAAGGCAAAGCAGTTGCAATTCCTTCAATTTTGAATTCAGCAAGCGCGCGACGGGCTCGCTCCAATGCCTGTTTTCGTGTTGCGCCAGTAACAATTAATTTTGCAAGCAAGGAGTCAAAATTTCCACCAATTACATCACCTTTGGTGAAACCAGCATCTACGCGAACTCCAGGACCTGAAGGTTCTTCCCATTCAGTTATCACACCAGGAGTGGGCAAGAAATTTCGCCCAGGATCTTCACCATTGATTCGAAATTCAATGGAGTGGCCGCGTAGTTGCGGATCAATTGAGGTTATCTTCTCGCCATCGGCAATTCTGAACTGTTCTCTTACCAAATCAAGACCAGAAACCTCTTCGCTGACCGGATGCTCTACTTGTAAACGAGTATTAACTTCGAGAAAAGAGATAGTTCCATCAACTCCGACTAGAAACTCACAAGTTCCAGCTCCGACATAACCAGCAGCACGAATGATTTCTTTACTTGAACGATACAACTCATCAACTTGAGCTTGAGAAAGAAATGGAGCAGGAGCTTCTTCGACCAATTTTTGGTGACGGCGTTGCAAAGAGCAGTCGCGCGTTGATACAACTACTACATTTCCATGAGTATCTGCCAGAACTTGAGTTTCAACGTGACGCGGACGGTCTAAATACCTTTCAACAAAACATTCACCGCGACCAAATGCAGAAACTGCTTCACGAACTGCTGAATCAAAAAGTTCTGGAATCTCCTCCATTGTGAATGCAACTTTTAAGCCACGTCCACCACCACCATGAGCAGCTTTGATGGCAACAGGAAGTCCAAACTCTTTAGCAAAAGCTAAAACTTCTTTGCTGCTGGCAACCGGATCTGCAGTTCCCGCAACAAGTGGGGCTCCAACTTGTGCTGCGATTTTTCGGGCTGAAACTTTATCTCCTAAAGCCGCAATCGCAGCAGGAGGAGGGCCAATCCAAACCAAACCCGCATCGATTACCGCTTGGGCAAATTTTGCATTTTCAGAAAGAAATCCATAGCCAGGATGAATTGCTTCAGCACCACTTTTTTTGGCGACTGAGATTATTTTTTCGATATTTAAATAAGATTCTGTTGCCGTTACTCCACCAAGTGCATAAGCCTCGTCGCAGGCTTTTACATGCAGCGCGTTACGGTCACCATCAGCGTAAATCGCGATGGATTTGATTCCGTGGTCACGGGCTGCTCTCGCAATACGAATCGCAATTTCACCGCGATTGGCTATTAACACACTCTTCATATTGCAGATCCTATCTGGCGTAACTTGTGCCAAGAGTGTCCAAGGGAGGTCACCATCTCAAAAAGGTGGGGCATGCTTAATCCAATTACACCTGTTGCATCCCCTTCAATTCGAGAAATAAATGCAGATCCAATTCCATCCAGCGTTGCACCGCCAGCGACTTGAAGAGGTTCCCCAGTTTTGATGTAGGCACTAATCTCTTCATCGCTAATATTTGCGAAAGTAATTTTAGTTGATGAGACTCTTTCTACTGTGGCTCCATTTGAAGCATCAATTACAACTTGTCCAGTATATAAAACCCCACTTTTATTTCGGTAGGAGTGCCATAGTGAAAAAGCCTTATCGGGAGTTGCTGGTTTCCCAATATTTTTCCCTTCAAATTCAAGTGTTGAATCAGCGCCAATTATTAATTGGTCACCATTGAACTCTGAGGCAACTGCTTGTGCTTTGGCTTTTGCTAACGCGACAACCATTTGCATCGGCGGCAAATTTAAAAATTCTGGCAACTCCTCATCGACTCCACTTATTTTCACTTCAGCAAAGATTCCCGCGCTTTTCAATAATTGTAAGCGAGCAGGGGAAGCAGATGCGAGTATTACTTTAGTCACGAATTATTTCCGTTTTTCCGTAATTACTATTATTGATAAGTTGAGATTGCCGTTGGGATAATGCCTTTTCGATAGCAGCAATTTCTTCAACAGTTGCCTCACCCTTAATAATCTTTATAGTGCCCATTAGAGTGGGATATTTCCATGCTTACGATAAGGAAGCACATCTTTTTTGTTTTGTAGTGCACGGAACGCTCGTGTGATCAGAATTCGACTTTGCTGCGGTTCAATAACAGCATCAATGAAGCCACGCTCTGCCGCAAGATAAGGATTAGCAAGTGTGTCGTCATACTCTGTTATTAGTTTTTTACGTAACTCTTCAGAGTTATTAGAGTCTGTGAGCTCTTTTCGATACAAAATATTTATTGCGCCTTGGGCACCCATCACAGCAATCTGCGCAGTAGGCCAAGCGAAGTTGATATCAGCACCTAAATGTTTAGATCCCATCACGTCATATGCGCCGCCATATGCTTTTCGCGTAATCAAAGTGACCATTGGAACTGATGCTTCTCCATAGGCGTAGAGCAATTTAGCGCCACGTCTAATAATTCCATTCCATTCTTGATCGGTACCAGGCAAAAATCCAGGCACATCAACCAAAGTTAATATCTGGACACCAAACGCATCACAAGTCCTAACAAACCTTGCCGCCTTTTCACTCGCGTTAATATCTAAAGTTCCTGCCAGTTGCATGGGCTGATTAGCAACAACACCAACAGAGCGTCCTTCAATTCTTCCAAATCCAATAATTATGTTTGGCGCAAAAAGTTCTTGAACTTCTAAAAATTCAGAATCATCAAGTAAAGCTTTTATAACTTGATGCATGTCATAAGGCTGGTTAGGTGCATCAGGTATCAAAGTATTTAGCGCAACATCACTTGAGTGCAAAGAATCTGAACTGCTAACTGGGAATACTGGAGGCTTGTCAGTGTTATTGCTTGGCAAGTAAGACAACAAGGTTTTTACATAATCAATTGCATCTAATTCATTAGCGGCCAAGTAGTGAGAATTTCCAGTTCTTGAATTATGAGTGAGTGCGCCCCCAAGTTCTTCCATCTCAACTTCTTCTCCTGTGACCGTTTTAATTACTTCAGGTCCAGTGATGAACATATGTGAAGTTTGATCAACCATAATTGTGAAATCTGTCATTGCTGGCGAATAAACCGCACCACCCGCGCATGGTCCAAGAATTAATGAAATTTGCGGTATTACTCCAGAAGAACGGGCATTGCGTCGGAAAATTTCACCATAGCGACCAAGTGAAACCACCCCTTCTTGGATTCTGGCTCCACCCGAATCATTGATTCCAATAAGTGGAACGCCAGTTCGCAATGCAAAATCCATTACTTTTACAATTTTTTCACCAAAAACTTCACCAAGACTTCCACCCATCACAGTGAAATCTTGCGAGAAGAGTGCGATTGGTCTTCCATCTACTGTGGCGATACCGGTAACTACACCATCACCATATGGCCGATTTTGTGGCATATCGAAGTTGACACTGCGATGACGGGCTAATTCATCAAACTCGGTAAATGAATCAACATCCACTAAGGCAGCGATCCGCTCACGTGCGGTCATTTTGCCTTTGGCATGTTGTTTCTCAATTGCGCGTTCAGAACCAGCATGTGTGGCTGCATTGATTCGTGCCTGTAAATCATCGAGTTTTCCTGCAGTTGTGTGAATGTCACCGCTCATACCCGTACCGTACCTCTCATGATTAGCAACTGGCAGCGAGCGCCATTAAATCAGGAACAAATCATCTCACTACTTGGTGATAGTTACTGGCGAGTAAGCCTCTTTGAGAGTATTCCCTCAACTCAGATCAAATTGGTCGAAGTGTTAAAGACCGAAAAAATACCTGCAGGTACTGTTTTTATTGCCGATCACCAAAGCGCTGGACGCGGACGGTTAACACGTACATTTGAAACTCCACCCCAAGTTGCACTCCTACTTTCTACAGTCCTATATCCAATCCGAAATTCAGCAGATCAAGGATGGATCCCATTAATTGCTGGTGTTGCGGCTGCAAATGCAATTTCAAAATACTGTGGATTAGCGCCAGTATTGAAATGGCCAAATGATATTTTGATTGGAGATTTCAAAGTTGGCGGGATCATCGCAGAGCAGGTTGAAGATTGTGTTGTTATTGGAATTGGAATAAATGTTTTACAAAATATTGATGAACTTCCGGTCCCGACTGCAACCTCATTACTTTTGGAATGTGAAGAAGATGCGATAAATGCCCGCGAACAATTGATTGCCTATTTGCTGCAAGAGGTTAGAAGTGAATTCGATGCCTGGAACCTAGCTCACGATAATGTTGAAATTCTCAAAAAATATTCAAAGTTATCAGCGACTCTCGGAAAAGAGATTAAATTGGATTTTCAAAATGGAGATACAAAAGAAAGTACTGCCACTGGTATTGCAGAAAATGGTGGATTGCTGATTTCCAGCGGTGAAACTATCGTTTCTGCTGACATAACTCATCTTCGAGCCATCCAGTAATCTTCAAGTAGGATTACAACTATGAGCGCGCCAACGGTCGGAATGATTGGGGCGGGTCAACTTGCGCAGATGTCCTTGGCTCCAGCGATCGCTCTTGGAATCAATCTGAAGATTTTGGCAGCAGATATATCTGATAGCGCGGCAAAGATTGCAAAAGTAGAGATTGGCGATTACCGAGATTTAGAAGTGCTGCGAAACTTTGCTAAAACATGTGATTTTTTAACTTTCGAACATGAATTAGTTCCAAATGGACATCTACGGGCTCTGGAAGCTGAAGGTTTTGTGATTAGACCAAGTTCTAACTCACTCCTTGTGGCCCAGGACAAAGCACATATGCGAAAAGTTTTTACAGAAAACCAGATTCCTTGTCCGAAATGGCAAGTTATAGATAGCGCCGCTGCTATTCCGGCGTTTCCGGCAATTCTAAAATCAATTACTGGGGGATATGACGGTCGCGGAGTGCAATTAGTAGAAGATCAAGATTCTGCTAAAAAAGTTATCGCTGAATGGGGCAAAGCACTCTATGAAGAGGTAGTTCCATTTGATCGGGAACTTGCGATTTTGATTGCGCGTTCCCCTCATAATCAAGTAGCCACTTGGGCAGTGAGTGAGACGATTCAACGCGATGGAATTTGTATCGAAACAATAACTCCGGCACCCAATCTCTCTGAAGAAGTTGCAAATCTTGCCCAAAAAATTGCGAGTGATATCGCAATGACAATTAAATTAGTTGGAGTAATGGCGGTCGAACTTTTTCAAGTTGGAGATAAATTAATTGTTAACGAAATTGCGCTAAGACCACATAATTCAGGTCATTGGAGTATCGAAGGTTCAGTCACTAGCCAATTTGAACAACATCTGCGCGCAGTTTTAGATTTACCTCTGGGTGAAACAAAAATGACCGCTAATTGGGCGGTTATGGCAAATATTTTGGGTACCGAGAATTCAGATCTATATCGACCTTATTTGCATCTCTTTGCACGTGATCCTGAACTCAAAATTCACATTTATGGCAAAGAGGTACGACCTGGTCGTAAAGTTGGCCATGCAACTGTTGTTGGAGATGATTTGGCAGGATTACGTAGTCGAGCAGCGCATGCAATCGATTACATAAGTGGAGTTGTAGATGAATAAGAATGAATAAGAGGAGCCTTAATGAGTAATCTAAATCCAGAAGTTGCAATTGTGATGGGCTCAGATTCTGATTGGCCAATAATGGAAGCAGCCGCATTAACACTCGCCGAGTTCAAAATTGCTTACGAAGTTGAGTTACTTTCTGCACACCGGATGCCAGAAGAGATGATGGCTTATGGAAAAAGTGCGGCAAGTCGGGGAATCAAAATAATTATTGCTGGAGCAGGTGGCGCCGCACATCTTCCAGGAATGCTCGCATCAATTAGCGCACTACCGGTAATTGGCGTACCAATCATGCTTAAAGCGTTGGAAGGTATTGACTCCTTATTATCAATTGCGCAGATGCCTGCCGGAATACCTGTGGCAACTGTTGGAATTGGTAATGCAAAAAATGCTGGATTATTGGCGGTAAGAATGTTGAGCGTTGGCAATCCAGATTTGGTTAAAGCAGTAGAAAATCAGATGGTTAAATTAAATGAAAATGTAAAAATAAAAGCAAAAGCCTTAAAGATTGCGTCCCAAAGCCCGGAAGCGCCATCCGGCCAGTAAGTATTTATCGCTATCTAAAGCATTTCTACCATCAATCATCTTTGCACTCTTTACCCACTTTTTTATTTCAACTGGATCAAGTTCACGATAAATCTTCCATTCAGTCAAGTGCAAAGTTATATCTGCATCAGTAAGAGCACTCTTGATATCAGTAGCGAACTCTAAGTTGGGAAAACGTAAACGAGCATTGTCAATCGCTTTTGGATCATGAACTACAACACTGGCACCTTTTGCAAGTAGGGAGGCGGCGATATCGAGTGCTGGGGAGTCACGTACATCATCACTATCTGGTTTAAACGCTGCACCTAAAACTGCAATTCGGGCACCATTTAATCCTTGACTCAATTCAGAGCTAACTACATCAACCATCCGGGTACGTGCACGGAGATTTATCGAATCTATTTCACGTAAAAATTCAACTGCTTGGTTTGCTCCGATTTCTTCAGCACGCGCCATAAATGCTCTAATATCTTTAGGAAGGCAACCACCTCCAAAACCAATTCCAGCTTGAAGAAAACGGCTTCCAATTCGTGGGTCATATCCAATTGCTTTAGCAAGAACAGTGACATCACCACCAGCCGCTTCACAAATTTCGGCCATTGCATTTATAAATGAAATCTTTGTGGCTAAGAATGAATTTGCCGCAACTTTGACGAGTTCGGCGGTACGTAAATCAGAAGATATCCACGGAACACCAGCGGCAATAAGAGGTGCATATAACTCGGCAAGTAATTTTTCCGCTTCAGGTTTACGAACGCCAACAACCAAACGATTTGGCTCAAGAGTATCTTCAATCGCAAAACCCTCGCGAAGAAATTCCGGATTCCATGCCAAATCAGAGTGTGGGGCTTGTGCATCCAATTTAGCGGCGAGCAAATCTGCGGTTCCAACTGGAACTGTAGATTTTCCAGCAACCAGGGAGCCAACTTTTAAATGTGGCAGCAGTTGATCAAATGCGCCATTTACATAGGTGAGATCGGCAGCGTTACTTCCAGCTTTTTGCGGTGTACCGACACATAAGAAGTGGATATCTGCATCTTGTGCTGCTTCAAAAGATGTTGTGAAAGTTAAACGACCAGTTGCTAACTGTTCAATCAATAACTCTGCCAGCCCTGGCTCATAAAAAGGTAGTTGACCTTTTTGAAGTGCTGAAATTTTTGCACCATCAGAGTCAACACCAACAACGGTATATCCAAGTTTTGACATACAGGCCGCGTGTGTTGCACCTAAATAGCCGGTACCAATTACCGAGATTTTCAAAGTTTCAGGCACCCTTCAAGATTAGCGCATGATTCGCCCAGAATTAACGGAGCGAGCCGCAAGTATCTGCTTCTGCTGTACGAGTTTTAAAGGGATCAATGATCTCTGTACTTGGCTTTGTGCTTGGAGCAGCAGAACTCTTAGAACTATCAGTGGGTGCTGCACTTTCTGACGGAGTTGCTGCTACTTCCTTAACCAAATCTTCATCTTTTATTAATGTTTCCCAAAGTGCGGGAGCTAATTTTTTATCCCAGAGAACAGAACCGCGGACTCCGTGGCTGTTATAGAAAGTATTTGAAAGTGGCACTGTCAAAGTTCGTACCTTTTTGGTGGAGATGCCACGCAACTGTTCGGCAAGCACGATCAAATCATCTTGCGTTAAATCAGGATCGGTAACAACAGAGGCAAGCCCAGCATTTACAAATTTAACTACTTTTACTGGATTTAGTAACGTGCTTTTACTTGCAGCAGTTCTAATCATTGCACTTACAAATTGCTGCTGTCTTTGCATGCGCCCTAAATCACCCATTCCATCAAAGTACCTAGTTCGAACATATTTAAGCGAATCGATTCCATTTAATTTATGGAGGCCGGCCTTAAGAACTAAATAACTCTTTGGATCATTAATATCTCTTTTATTACAAATTGTTACACCACCAAGTGCGTCAACCATATTTTTAAATCCCAGAAAACTTACTTCAACGTAATGATCAACACGTAAGTTTGTCATTCCCTCTAAAGTCTGTACTAGTAATTTTGCATCGCCTTTCCCAAAAGTCTCATTAATCTTGGAATGGCTTGGCGGGTGGATTTTTCCGGTGCTGTCAGTCCATTCTGGAACAGTTGCGTAAGTATCTCTCGGTATTGAAATAATTGTTGCGCGGTCTCGCGATTTACTTATGTGCACCAAAATCATGGTGTCGGCACGTTTGCCAGCAGCTACTGCAGTTGAACCAACTCTTAACTCTTTAATCTCGGCCTTGGTCAACCCGACTCGGGTATCTGAACCAACTATCAAGTAATTTATCGCCGACCCCGCAAGGCGATCTGGACGTTCTACGCGTCCTTTAAATACATCCACACGTTTGATGCTCGCTGATGCTAATGAAAAGGAACCCCATGAAACTGCTGAGATCAGCACAATAATTGTTGAAAGCAAGGCCACCCGGCGTTGCCCAGAAGTGCGACCTGCGAGCAAAGTTTCGGTGGCTTTCACAGCGCACAGCCTAAACGGAGGGTACCTTCTTACCTATATGACCACGCCCGATGCTCATGAGAACTCCGTCTCAGTAATCCTCCCCGTCTTAAATGAGGAGAAATACTTAGCGGCAACTTTGGCTGCCATTACGGGACAAGATTTCAAAGGTGATTTTGAAATTATTTTGGCGCTGGGACCATCAAAAGATCAAACAAATGCGATAGCTGCCCAATTAGCTCAGCAAGATTCTCGAATTAAATTGATTCAAAACCCAAGTGGCAAAACAGCAGCAGCTTTAAATGCTGCAATTGCTGCAGCAATTCATCCAATTATTGTTCGAGTAGATGGTCATGCTCATTTACCAAAAGATTACATTCGGATTGCAGTAAAAACATTACTTGAAACTGGTGCGGTAAATGTTGGCGGCATCATGGCAGCGCAAGGTGAAACATTATTTGAAAAAAGTGTGGCGTTAGCAATGCGCTCACCTATTGGTGTTGGAGGTTCACGTTTTCACACAGGGGGAGAAGCCGGACCCACAGACACTGTTTATCTTGGCGTTTTTCTAAAATCCGCAATTGATGCGATTGGTGGTTTTGATCCAGCTTTTATTCGCGCTCAAGATTGGGAGTTAAATTTCAGATTGCGAAAAAATGGTGGAGTAGTTTTTTTTCAACCAGATTTACATGTTACCTATCGCCCAAGATCAACAGTTCGCGCGCTAGCAAGGCAGTATTTTGAATATGGAAGATGGCGCCGTGAAGTCATGCGAACACATCCTGGCACGATCAACTTAAGATATTTGGCACCGCCAGTAACTTTGGCAATAAGTACAGTTGGATTTTTTGCGGGCTTTCTTTTCTCATCCATCTTTTTTATCGCACCAATTGGATATTTAGTGGGAGTGGTAGTTAGCGGATTTATTGTAGGAAAGAGTTTTGCGACAAAGCTCATGCTGCCGATAGTGCTGTTAACGATGCATATGTCTTGGGGCTTGGGCTTCCTTACCTCTTCAAAAAGAGGTCTACGTCGAGGCTAGCCGGTACGATAAGCAAATGGGAAAAGTACAGATATATGAGCCATTTAAAGGAGGACTACCTCCGGTCAAACCCTACTTTTCTGATGTTTGGAGACGCCGTGAATTCATTAGTGCTTATTCCCGATCAGAGTTGCGTGCGCAAAATTTTGGATCAGTCTTCGGGCAGCTTTGGCTAATCCTTAATCCTCTCATTCTTGCATTTGTTTATTATTTATTGATAATAGTTATTGGAGGAAATGCTGGTTCGGAAAGATTTGCTCATTTAACTGCGGGATTATTTTTATTTTATTTCATTACAAATTCGATGATGGCTGGATCAAAATCAATCACTAGTGGCGGAAAATTGGTTCTTAACTCCGCATTCCCAAGAATAATCCTTCCAATATCCGCAACTGTTATATCGTTTTTTAAATTTCTACCAACTTTTTTTGTTTTAGGCTTTATTGATCTGATACTTGGGCTACCAATCGGTCCCGAACTTTTTTACCTGATACCAGTTTTGATCGCAGCAATATTTTTTGCACTTGGAATTGCGATTCTTACTTCAATTTTAAATGTGTATTTCCGCGATACAAGAAACTTTTTGCCATATTTTACTCGTGCATGGCTTTATCTCTCACCAGTCCTTTATACAACTGAACAATTAAAACCATCGTTAAAACCAATTTCATATTTAAATCCTTTATATACATTTATTAGCTCCTGGACTGATATTTTAATCAAAGGTGTCGCCCCGTCGCTAGCGAATTTCATCACGATGTTTTCGTGGGCATTTGCATTTTTGTTGATTGCAGTGTTTATGTTTATGAGACGGGAGCGCGAATTTGCTCTTCGAATCTGAAGCCCACAAATCAGGACAGGTAGCAATCTCTGTTCGAAATTTAAATCTAACTTATAAAACGACTGTTCAAAAGAAACCTACATTTCGACAAGCGCTAACTCGCACGGGTCGCAAAATCCGAACTGTTAATGCTCTAACAAATTTAAATCTTGAAATCCCATACGGATCAGTTTTGGGAGTAATCGGAGCAAATGGCGCCGGAAAATCATCTTTGATGCGGGTAATTGCTGGAATCGTTCCACCAACAGCTGGAAGAGTAGAAGTTTATGGCCAGGTAAGCACTCTTCTTTCCTTAGGAGTGGGCTTTAATGCGCGCTTAACAGGACGCGAAAATGTAATTCTTGGTGGATTGGCTGCTGGATTAACGCGAGCCGAAATTGAAAAGCAATTTCCCGCGATTGCCGATTTTGCAGATATTGGTGAAGCAATCGACTCGCCGATGAAAACCTACTCAGCTGGCATGTACTCACGTTTAGCTTTTGCTGTAGCAGTGATTGTCGAACCAGATGTATTAATCATAGATGAAGCATTAAGTACAGGTGATGCAAAATTTAAAAAGAAATCATTAGAAAAAATTAAAACACTACGTGGTGAAAATCGAGCAATTATTTTGGTAAGTCATGCGCTTGCGACAATTAAAGAGATTTGCAACGATATAATTTGGTTAGATAAAGGTAAAATTGTGATGCGCGGTAATCCAGACGAAGTGGTTGCGGCCTATAAGGAATCACTACAAGTTGCAAAATCATCGTCGGCTGATGAAGATCTTTAGTAGTCGCTTTTCATTTACGCTAACTTTTCTCCTAATCTTTCAAACTCTTTCACCAGTGGCATCTTTCGCAACGGATCTGCCCGAAAAATTTGATTTCCGCGGTTCAGGTTATGGCCATGGAGTTGGAATGAGTCAAGTAGGAGCATTTGGAATGGCTCGAGAAGGGAAAACCGCTACTGAAATTTTGAATCATTACTACTCTGGAGTAGAGGTTGCACCTGTTGATGACTCAGCATTTTTACGAATAAATATTGCTGACAAAATTCAATCAGTAACTTTCACCAATGAATCTTTAACGCCGACTCCCAGTGTTCTTCAGATTTTCCCTGGCGATCTGGCTCCAGGTGTGGTTGAGAGTGCAACGCAAGGTACAACGCTTCCTATCGGAGGTTCACTAACTTTTTCGATACTAGGTCAATCTTTAATCACTTCGATGACAGACCCGGCGTCAGGGGCTAATTCACCTCTTCCGCAAGGAGGAATTTGGACGATTCGCTGGAGTGGAACGACCGCTTTCCCGGGTGAAAATTCACTGCTGCGAATGAAGGTTGGCACAACCACAAAGCGTTATCGTTATGGACAGGCGCAAATTAAGTTAATCCCAGATGGTTTAACCTCTGCCGCAATTATTGTCACAAATACTTTACGTTTACATGATGAGTATTTAAGGGGTATCGGAGAGGTTTCATCTTCTTGGCCAAGTGCCGCACTCGAAGCCCAAGTAATCGCAGCGCGCACTTTTGGGTTAGCCAAAAAAGATAATTTACGGAAAATTTGTGATTGTAATTTATATTCTTCAGTTCAAGATCAAAATTTTGTTGGTTGGTCTAAAGAGATTGAAGCGGTGTATGGCAAAAAATGGGTGGAGGCGGTTTCCATCACTCAACCTGATACGACGACTGGATTGGCAATTTTGTATAACGGAAAACCAATTTTTGCCTATTACGCATCCTCAACGGGAGGCGTAACTGAAAATGTGCAAGATGTCTGGGGAACGGCAGTCCCATACCTTTTGTCGGTGCCAGATCCGTGGAGTTTAGATCCAACGCTTAATCCTTCATATAGTAGTTGGGTGCGGTCGATTACTCAGGCAAATATGGCAAAAGCTTTTAATTTGCCAGATGTTGCTAGATATGAAGTCACTGCACGCACAGGGGGCGGTGCTGTAAAAAGTATTTCTGCATTTAGCACAGATGGAAAAAGTACTCAGCTAACGGGCGAGAAATTTAGATCCCTATTGAAATTGCCTTCAGCTTGGATTCAATTAAACGCCAAATTGATTAATACAGATGCCATAGATGAGATTGCAATTTCCATCGCTAAGAATTTTTGGACTACTTCGCAAAATGCAATTTTAGTTAATGTTGAAGCAGAGCCTGAGATTGCAATCTCAGCTTTAGCATTTGCTAACTCACAAAAGGCCCCAGTATTTGTAACTACTGGGCGAAAATTAAGTGAGGCAACAATTTCTGAACTAAAACGTCGCAAGATCAAAAAAGTAACATTAGTAGGAACTCTTGATGCACTTCCATCAAAAACAACCATGAAGAAAGCCGGAGTTGTACCAACTTTCATTTCGGGTACTAACTTTGAAAGCGTGGGGCTTACCCTTGGCCAAAAAATGAGTGGCAATCCGTTAATAGTTTTTAATGAAGAGAGTAATTGGCTGGCAACTCAATCAAATACTTTACTTTCAGCAAATGCGCCGATTATTTGGCACTCTTTAGGACGTGAAAGCAAGTCAGTTTCACAATTTTTGGCGAAGCGAAAAAGTTCTGGCATTTATCCGTATCAAGTAGTTGAAAATCCAGCACCGAGCAAGGTGATAATCACCCGTTCGCTTGCAGCGGCAATTCTAAGCGGATCATGGCGCTCACCAATAGTTGTTTTGAGCGATGAAATCTCTGATGAACAAAGCATTGAAGTAGTTCGAGATATTTTAAATTTATATCCAACAATCGCAGCGGTCATGATTATCGGCTCAGATATCCCTGCGAATCTTTATGCGGGGATTAATTAATTCGCGTGCAATACAGAGTTTAAGCCGCCCCAAGTTCCGGTGCGTGGAATCACTTCGAGTCCACCGCTTTGTGAATTACGGCGGAATAGCAATCCATTCGCACCAGATAATTCACGAGCTTTTACGATCTGCCCATCTGGAAGTAATACTTTTGAGGCCGCTGTTATGTAAGTGCCTGATTCAATAATGCAGTTATCACCGAGCGAAATTCCTAGTCCAGAATTGGCACCAAGCAAGCATCCTTTTCCGATTGAGATAACTTCTTTGCCACCACCGCTGAGTGTTCCCATGATTGATGCTCCACCACCCACATCAGAGCCGTCGTCAACAACAACTCCAGCAGAGATGCGACCTTCAACCATCGAAGTTCCCAGAGTTCCAGCGTTAAAATTTATGAAACCTTCATGCATAACAGTTGTGCCACTTGCAAGGTGCGCACCAAGTCGAACGCGATCAGCGTCAGCTATGCGAACACCAGTCGGTATGACGTAATCAACCATCCGCGGAAACTTATCTACGCCATAAACGATCACCGGACCACGTACGAGCATTCGCATCCGCGTAGTTTCAAAATCAAGATTTTCACAAGGTCCTTGCGACGTCCAAACGACATTAGCAAGTAATGGGAATATGCCATCAAGTGCTAGGCCATGTGGCGCAACTAGTCGGTGTGAGAGTAAGTGCAAGCGCAGATAGGCATCTTCTGTTGACTTAGGAGGTGTTGCTAAGTCAATTTCAATTTCAATAACTTTTTTCGTGACTCCACGAACTTCATCTGGAACCGCTAACGACTCTAAAGCTGATTTAATTTTCGCACTTTTAATTAAGGGGCCAAGATTTGGCGCTGGGTACCAAACATCTAGCGTTGCGCCTGAACTGGCAACCGTGGCAATACCAATTCCAGAACCCGTCGCATTCATGGGGCAAACGCTACCGCTTTCCCTCTATCCTGAGTGGATGCGAATCTGTGTCTACTGTTCCGCCTCAGAGGCAATCGATGGTAAGTACGTCGAGTTGGCTGGTGCATTGGGAGAAGCAATTGCAAAAAGAGGTTGGAGTTTAGTTTGGGGTGGTGGCCAGATTTCCATGATGGGTGCAGTTTCACGCGCATGTAGAGAAGCAGGGGGCCGAACAGTAGGCGTAATTCCTAAAAAGTTAGCTGATATCGAATTTGCAGACCGACAGGCTGACGAGTTGCATATTGTCGATGACATGCGAGTGCGAAAAGCATTGATGGATGATTTTTCCGATGCATTTATTACCTTGCCCGGTGGTGCTGGGACAATGGAAGAGTTTTTCGAAATTTGGGTTGGCAAATCTCTAGGTTTTAGTAAAAAGCCGTTAATCATTTTAGATCCAACAGATTTTTATGGCCCACTATCTGGATTCTTAACTCACCTAGAAAGTGAAAATTTTTTAAAGCCACACCAGTTAGAGGCATTAATTTGGACAAAAACGATTGATGAGGCTCTTGACGCATGCATTAAGTCAGTTTAATAAGATGTTTGGCGACTTGCGTACCCTGCGAAAATATCCTGGATTTACCAGGTTGATCAGCGCGCGTCTGATTTCCAATTTTGGAAATGGTTTTATGCCGATTGCGCTTTCTTTTGGAATTCTTGCCTTGCCTGGAGGAAGCGCATCTGATGTAAGTCTGGTTCTTGGGGTGCAATTAGCGCCAACAATTGCATTTATGATTTTTGGTGGTGTGGCTGGGGATCGCTTCAAACGAAATCAAATTGTAGGTGGATCAGATGTAATTGGAAGTTTATTTGTTTTCCTGAGCGCTGCTTCTTTTATTTTTGGCTTTACTTCAATTGCACTTTTATGTATTACCGGATTTATTTTTGGAGTTTTAAATGCATTTTGGTGGCCGGCATTTTCGGGGATGCTTCCAGAAATTCTTCCAAAAGAGCAGTTACAAAAAGGAAATGCAACTGTTGGCTTACTGACTAATTTTGGTTATGTAGCCGGTTCATTGGTGGCCGGAATATTGGTTGCATCATTTGGAGCCGGTTGGGCAATTTTAATTGATGGGATTTCTTTTTTGATTGCTGGAGTTCTTGTTTGGGGAATTGATTTACCGTCAATTAGTACAAGTGATAATGAAAAACCTCCAGCGATGTGGCGCGAATTACGAGAAGGTTGGAGTGAATTTATTTCCCGGAAATGGGTTGTAGTTGTTGTAATTGCTTTTAGCTTTGTCAATCTTGCTTATGAGGCGACGCTAGGCGTACTGGGTCCAATTGCCACTAAAGAACACAATGGTGGACCAAAACAATGGTCATGGGTAATAGCAGCGATTACTTTAGGAATGATCGTTGGGGGAGTTCTAGCGCTAAGAGTCCACTTTAGCCGTCCACTTTTGATTGGAATTCTTCCTGAAATATTTGTTGGAGTTTGGATTTTCATGATTGGAGTTCCAAACCAACTTGTTGCGACGCTTTTGGTGGCATTTGCAACTGGGATTTCACTTGAAATCTTTTATGTCGCTTGGAGTACATCTATGCAACAACATATTCCGAGTGAATCGTATTCACGAGTTATTTCTTACGACGCACTTGGATCATATGCACTTGCGCCAATTGGGTTAGTTGTAATCGGACCAATCATTGAAGCAATCGGAGTGGTACAAACTTCGCGCCTCCTAGCACTGATGACAGCTATAGCTGTACTAACGCCAGTAACTTTCAAAGAGGTTAGGAGTTTAAGAAATGTTGCTTAAACTAACGATAGAGATTGCTGCACCAGTTGATAAAGTTTGGAACAAAATGGTTGATTGGGAGAGCCAAGGCAGTTGGATGTTGGCAACTGATGTTGTGGTGGAAAGAAAAACTGATGGCGTAGGAACCAAGATCGCAGCGTTTACCGGACTCTTTCCAAAACAAAAATTGTTTGGAATTTTGGACACAATGGAGGTTAATTTGTGGCAACCGCCGAACCGCTGCGATGTGATCCATACTGGCCGCTGGTTACGTGGCAGTGGAACTTTTGAGTTGTACCAAATCTCGCCCACCTTGACTCGATTTAATTGGAGCGAAGATCTGGTTGGTTGGTACCTCCCATTTCTAGCGCCATCCTTATTATTTGGTGTGAAACTCTCACTCAGACGGTTTGCAGCCTCCTTCTAAACCCTATAGGCGGTACCTTTTAGCCTATGAGCACTCTGGTCCAGGTGATTGCCGCACTCCCTGAGGAGGAGCGGGTCGTGCTCACCCTGTTCTACTTGCGCAGCAAAACCCTCAATGAGATCGCCGGCCTGCTTCAGGTACCTGAAAGTGCTGTGGCTGCAGTGCTGACCTCGGGCCGCACCCGTCTGACCAGTACTCTTGTCCTATCAGGATTAGATTCCCAGCGCTAATTTCCCACTATCGGCCAATTTGCGAGATAATTGCCCACTGGGCATTTCAGGTTCAGATCAGACAGCGGGAGGTCGAAGATGGCAGCGATGAAACCGCGTACGGGCGATGGCCCAATGGAGTGCACCAAGGAAAACCGGTCCCTTGTTATGCGCCTACCTCTTGAAGGTGGCGGAAGATTAGTCGTGGAATTAAATGCAGATGAAGCTACCCGTTTGGCAGAAGTTCTTGCTGGAGCGGTTGCGCTAGTTAAGAAGTAGTTTTAATCCTGTTTAGTTGAGAATATTCGCAGCAACGTTAATCCAAGCACTCCTGAAATCAATGCGGCAAGTAATAACGCAAATTTAACTTCCGCAATTGCACTTTGATCGGTAAGGGCTACTTTTGCAACGAAGAGCGAAACAGTTAATCCCATTCCAGCCAATGCGCCAGCTCCGGCAATCTCCTTAAATGATAAAGCAGCAGGTAATTTTGCAAATCCTAATTTAACTGCTGCCCAAGCAAAAAATGTAATTCCAACTACTTTTCCAATTACACGCCCAATGATAATTCCAATTACTACTGGCGCAGAAAGCATTTGATCAATATTTGGTAAGTTAATTTGGATTCCAACGTTGGCAAGTGCGAAAAGTGGAATTACGAGAAATGCGCTCCAGGGATGAATAATTTTGATTAATTTTTCCGTGTTAAATCTGCCCCTGAGCGGAATTATCCAAGCAAGAAGTACTGCTCCAATTGAGGAAGCAACTTTAATCAGGCTTAATCCATCGCTATAAAAAATCCCTAGAACCAAAATTGATCCCAAATCATCGGCTATGGCAAGAGTCAACAAGAAAACTTTTAAAGAGGTGTCAATTTGTTTACCTAAAAGCGCAAGTGCTCCCAGTGCAAGCGCGATATCTGTAGCCATTGGGATTGCCCAGCCGTTAGAGGTGGCTGATCCTGAATTAAAGATTACAAAAATTAATGCGGGAGTTACCATTCCGCCGATCGCAGCGATAATTGGAAGTGCTGCAGATTTTGGATCACGAAATTGACCAGACCGCGCCTCTTGGCGGATTTCTAGGCCAACTAAAAAGAAAAATATTGCCATTAAGCCATCGTTGATAAAAACTTCATACTCATGCCAAAAAGTTAAGTAGCCAGCACTCCAAGGGGAGTTCGCCGCGATCAGCGCAATTAATGCCGCAATGAGTAAGAAAACTCCGCCAGAACTCTCAGTACGGAAGAAAGCTCGAATCGAGTTTGAGAAACCTCTCGCTATAGCCACTTTCTAATTCTAACTAACTCGATCTAAATGCCGCCCCCTACTGCTGATCTTCGCTAGCGTTGGAGCATGTTGGCCCCCACTTTGACGAATGTAGATATTAGCCAAGCCCATATTCTGGCTTTGCCAACTGAGCAATTAGCAGGACAAGCAAATCTTTTTAAGCAGATTTCAAAAGAGTTTGAAATTGCAATAGATGCTGAAATTAAAAAAAGTGAACATGGTGGGAAGGTTGGAGAAATTACCGAACTTTCGGTCAGTAGTAAAAAATATCCGAAGTTGGAAAAAATCTATTTTGTTGGAATAGGCAAAGCAACTCCCGCTGATTTTGCAAAAGTAGGTGCTGCATTAGGTCGCAAAGCCCGGGGAAGCGAAAAAGTATTGCTTAGTGCTTGCGCATCAGGATCCCACGGGCAACAAAGACATTTGATTAGTGCTGGTCTTGCAAATTACTCATGGCATTTAAAAACTGGAGCTGCAGCAAAAGTAAAAGTTCCGACTATCGGCGTTCTTGGGATGTCGGCTGAAGACTTAGCAGGCGCAAAAACTATTTTGAGTTCAGTTTGGCTAACCAGAGATTTGATTCATACTCCTGCAAATCTGAAAAGTCCGCAATGGATGGCAAAGCAAGCAAAGAGCGCGCTATCGCGTAGTGAAATTGAAATCAAAGTGCATACAGGAGCGGATCTAGCAAAATTTGGTGGGTTGCGTGCAGTAGGAAACTCATCTCCAAAACGCCCACCTGTGATGATTGAACTTTTTTATAACAAAACTAAACGGAAAGTTCCACATGTAGTTTTAGTAGGTAAAGGAATTATGTTTGACACCGGTGGTGTTTCATTGAAGCGCCCTTACGACACCATGGTTGCGATGAAAAGTGACATGGCAGGAGCTGCAGCGATAATCGGAACAATGAAAGCGATTGCCGCACTTGGGTTGAATGTGCGAGTAACTGGTTTATTGATATGTGCCGAAAATTTACTTTCAGCAACATCGCAACGACCATCAGATGTAATTACCCATTACGGTGGAACGACTGTCGAAGTTCGAAATACAGATGCAGAAGGACGATTGGTGTTAGCAGATGGACTTGCTTATGCAAATGCAAAATTAAAACCTGATTATTTGTTAGATATCGCGACTCTTACTGGATCCGCAACACTCGGTCTTGGCCGCCAACATGGTGCGATGTATACCCGCGATCAAAAACTGGCAAAACAGTTACAAGAGATCGGCGAAAAATCTGGAGATCGAGTTTGGCATATGCCATTGGTTGATGATTACATTCCATCGCTTGCTTCGCCCATTGCGGACTTCAATCATTTAGGAGATAAGCCACATGTTTCTGGCGGCTCAATTACCGCAGCGCTTTTCTTAGAGCATTTTGCGGGCGATAGTCGATGGGTGCATCTTGATATCGCCGGAACTGCCCGCTCTGAAGTAGATGCCGGCGAAAATGTCAAAGGTGGAACTGGCTTTGGAGTTCGGTTGCTTGTGGAATGGATAAGTTCCCTATGAAAATTGAACAGATGCATACCTTTGCTGAAAGTTTTATAACTGAAGATGAGATTATTCAAGAAGCACGTGCACGTGGAGTTGAATTAGGAAGTAATGAAACTTCAACTGGAACTGGGGCAACATTAAAATTTCTAGCAGCAGCGTTGCAATCTAAAGCAATTGTTGAAGTTGGTTGTGGAAGTGCTGTTGGAACATTGTGGCTATTGCGAGGGTGCGATGAGAACTCAGTAATTACTTCAATCGATGCAGAAGCTGAACATTTACAGATGGCACGTGCGGCGCTAGAAGATGAAGATGTCCCTCCAAGCCGAGTGCGACTCATTAATGGAGAAGGTGCTGAAATTTTACGCAGACTGACTGATGAAGGTTATGACATGGTCGTTCTGCGCGAAATAGGTAGTGAACATTTGGTTGAAGATGCATACCGAATTTTGCGCCCAGGAGGTGCGCTAGTTATTGACCACGCAATGCGAGATGGAAAAGTGGCCGATCTTTCGCAGCGAGATGAGGTGACTGTCTCACTTCGGGAGGCGATCCGTGGAATTCGCAGTGACCGGGTACGTTGGCTTACCCTTTTACTGCCCATCGGGGATGGTTTGCTAATTGCCCTTAAAGCACCCAGCAAACTCTCATGATTCTTTAGTTTTTTCCCCCAATAATTACCGTCACTTTAAATTTCTTGAGATTAGTAAGGAGATTCAAATGAGTGAACCCGGTTGGTGGTCAACACCGAGCAATCCAAACTCAGGTGCAGATCAGCCGGAAGTGCCCCGTTCATTTGCCGTGCCACAAAATACTGTCACTAATTCACTGCCGGCAAAATACACAAACAATTTTTCGCAGCCGTCACGATCATCACGAAAACGCAAGGGTTATATTCCATTTAATGTCGCAGTCACGATGGCCGTCATTGCCGGAGCCATAGGTGGTGTAGTCGGAAATGCGGGAAGCGGATCTCTTTTCGATTCAGGGGCAAAATTTGTTTCAGTAAGTAATTCAATTGAGCGTGCCCCTGATTCAATTTCAGCATTAGCAGCAAAAGTTTTGCCTTCAGTAGTTTCAATCTCCACGCGAAATGGTTCAGAAGGCGGAACAGGAACAGGTTTTGTAATTCGATCTGATGGATATTTATTAACTAACAACCATGTTGTAGCAGGTGTGGTCGGCGGTGGATCACTTAGAGTTTCATTTAATGATGGTAAAACTGTCGATGGAAAAATAGTTGGGACAGATTCTGCATACGATCTAGCAGTAATCAAAGTTGAGTTAAAAAATCTGACTGCGTTGCAATTTGGAGATAGTGAGAAAGTCCAAGTTGGAGATAGTGTGATTGCGATTGGGTCGCCACTTGGTTTAGCAGGAACTGTGACATCAGGAATCATTAGTGCAAAAAATCGAGCAGTAACGGCCGGAAGCAGTACTAGTGAAGGCTCTTTTATAAACGCATTACAAACCGACGCTGCGATTAATCCAGGAAACTCTGGCGGTCCATTAGTAGATAAATCTGGTGCAGTTATTGGCGTTAATTCAGCGATTGCAACTTTAGATTCATCTTCTTCTTCCCAGACTGGATCAATTGGACTTGGATTTGCGATTCCTATTAACCAAGCTCGTCGCACAGCAGAACAATTGATAAAGAGTGGTAAGTCTTCACATCCGGTAATCGGAGTCTCGCTTGATACTAGATATTCAGGTGGTGGTGCGCGTATCGCACAGGTGTTGGCCGACAGCCCAGCGGATAAAGCTGGAATTGTTGTGGGAGATACGATCGTGGGAATTGACGGTAGAGCCGTTAATACCGCTGATGAATTAATCGTGGCTGTTCGAGCCAAGCAACCAGGTGATTCAGTGAAATTATTGTTACTAGCCAATGGCAGTAAGCGCACCGTCAAGGTTACGTTGGCAGCTTCTTCAGAATAAGGATTAAGATGGCAACATGTTCGATATTGGTGCGGGTGAAATTTTGGGACTTGGCGTAGTAGCGCTGATGCTACTTGGGCCAAAACGCTTGCCAACTTTCGCTTCTGATGCTGCCAAATTTCTGCATAAAGTCAAAGGATTTACCGCAAATGCAACCGCTGAATTGCGTGAAAATCTTGGGCCAGGTTTCGAAAATTTGGATATCGCAGATTTAAATCCAAAAACTTTTATTCGTAAGCAAATGGATTCTGTTTTAGATGAAAACAATGAAAGTGATCAGCCGGTCAATAATGCAAAATTAGATCCAGAAGCGCCTTAATCAATGTCGGATTCGGTGATTGATTTAATTCATCTTGCCTTAAATAAGGTGATTGACCCTGAACTTCACAAGCCACTTCCCGAATTAGGAATGGTAAAAAGTGTCGCGTTTAAAGAAGGCATCGCTCAAATTGAAATTTACTTAACAATCTCAGGCTGCCCAATGAAAGATCGGATTTTTAGTGAAATCCAAAAAGCGCTAGCCGATGTTCCCGAAGTCACCGAAGTCGGAGTTAAGTACGATGTAATGAGTGATGCACAGCGCGAAAATGTAAAAAAGATTATTCGCGGAGGCGCCCCAGAGCGAGTAATTACTTTTGCGCAACCTTCATCACTTACCCGGGTTTTTGGAATTGCATCTGGCAAAGGCGGAGTTGGAAAATCTTCCCTGACTGCCAACCTTGCTGTGGCTTTAGCCCAACGTGGACAAACTGTTGGAATTTTAGACGCGGATGTTTATGGCCACTCCATTCCACGATTGCTCGGAATGCTTGGCGCGAGACCCACTGCGATTGATAGCACCACCTTTATTCCACCTGAGAATTATGGAATCCGTGTTGCTTCAATGGAGATGTTTAAACCAGAACGTGATGATGCGGTTGCATATCGCGGACCGATGTTGCATAAAGTGCTAGAACAATTATTAGCAGATGCATATTGGGGAGATTTAGATTTCTTACTTTTGGATCTTCCACCAGGAACTGGTGATGTGGCGATTTCACTCGGACAGCTAATCCCATCATCTGAAATTATTGTCATTACAACACCACAAGTTGCTGCCGCGGAGGTCGCCGAACGAGCTGGAAGAATTGCGCACCAATTAAAGCAACATATTGCTGGGGTAGTTGAAAACATGTCACCAGCTCCCTTGATTCCAGGTGGGCCTGTTGTTGAGTTATTTGGAAGTGGTGGAGGCGCCGAAAGCGCGCGCCGGCTTTCACTTCTAACTGGTTTCGAAGTTCCGCTGCTTGCCCAAATTCCATTTGATCCACGCCTTGGCTCCGGTGGAGATAGTGGCAAACCAATTGTGTTAGGTGATCCAGAAACTCCAGCGGCACAAGCAATCTATCAATTGGCGGATGCATTGTTGAAGCGAAATAAAACTCTGGCCGGTAAGCCGCTTCCGCTTTTTACCAAGTAATTTAATCTTTTTCTTTAACCTCTTTAATTTCACCGAGTAAGTCGCGAATTTCACCACGGATAAAATCACGAGTTGCCACATCATTTAATGCAGTACGTAAAGATGCAATTTCGCGGGTGATGTACTCGGTATCAGCCAAGTTGCGCTCATCACGTGCGCGGTCTTCAGCAAATTGGATGCGATCGCGGTCAGTCTGGCGATTTTGGGCGAGCAGAATAAGCGGTGCTGCATATGATGCTTGCAGAGATAAAATCAAAGTTAAGAAAATAAATGGGTAATCATCAAAACGAAGGTGTGCTGGAGCAAGTGAATTCCAAAGGACCCACGAAATAACAAATACGCTCATGTATACCAGGAAATTTGCAGTGCCTAGGAAACGTGCGAAACGCTCTGAGAGCACACCAAACGCTTCTGAGTTAAACCCAAATCGGAAAGAGCGCTTCATTGAGCGCGGCATATCTAAACGATTGCTCATGAGAGTGTCTCCGTTCTGCCCATTAAATGGCCATCATTTGCATTACGCCAGTTTTCAGGGAGTAAGTGGTCAAGTACGTCATCAACAGTCACAACTCCTAGCAACCGATCATTAGAATCGACAATTGGGACTGCAACTAAGTTATATGTAGCAAAGTATGAAGAGAGTTCAGCAAGAGTTTTATCAGCAGATAGCGCTTCATTCTCAGTATCTATTACGGCACCTAGCAAAGTTGCTGGAGGTTCACGCAATAAACGTTGGAAATGCGCAATACCAAGAAATTTTCCAGTAGGAGTTTCATACGGTGCGCGAGTTACATAAATTTGCGAAGCCAGTGCTGGAGTAATGTCACTTTCTCGAAGCGCAGCAAGTGCTTCTGCAACCGTGTTATCAGCAGCAAGAACGATAGGTTCGGTCGTCATCATTCCACCTGCTGAATAATCTTCGTAAGTCATCAGACGGCGCACATCTTCAGCATCTTCTGGCTCCATCAATTGCAAAAGAGTCTCGGCTTTTTCACTGCCAACTTCGCGCAAGAGGTCGGCAGCATCATCAGGATCCATCTCACCGAGCACATCGGCAGCACGCTCACCTTCTAATTGAGCAATAAGTGCGACTCTCTCTTCTTCATTCATTTCTTCAAGTACGTCAGCAAGGCGCTCATCATCAAGGGCGCGGGCAACTTCAATGCGGCGGTGCATAGAGAGATTTTGAAGTGCACTTGCAAGGTCGGCCGCATGTAGTGAAACAAGAGTAGAAAGTAAATTTGAAACGCCATGATCTGTTTCAGAGATTGTGAAATCTGAAACTTCACTCCAATCCAAAGTCATACTTGGACCGCGACGACGCAATCCAGAATGTTTACGCGAAACGGAAACTTTATTCAGTAGCCAATCACCACGTCGATTTTGTTCCATCGCGATATCTTCGATTACAACTCGCTCACCAGTTTCAGTTAAATTAATAGCACGATCTAAAAACTCACCGAGCACCAGAAGTTCACCTGGACGTTGTTGAAAACGGCGCACATTTAGCAAGCCAGTAATTACGACAGTCCCTGATTCAATTGAAGTTACTCGGGTAATTGGAATGAAGATTCGTCGACGTGGAGGTACTTCAACAATCAATCCCAAAACTCGTGGAGCTGAACCTGTTTGTAGGGTCGCGATTGCATCGCGCACCTTTCCGACTTGGTCACCGGCAGGGTCAAAAACTGCGGTTCCGGATAGGCGGGCGATAAAGACTCGATTAATTCGATTCGATAGATTGATTACGCCGCTCATAAGGCTAAGGGTACCCGCTAGGGTCAGACTCATGTCTGCTCCAGAGATCGCTACCGGCGGCGCTAAAGGTATAAAACCGGCTGATATTGGCCGCTTAATTATCGGCATTTTTGGCATCGGTACTTCGGGGCCATTGATTGCGTTGGGCCAGATGGCAGTTCCAGTTGCAATTTTTTGGCGCAATTTAGGTGGCGCACTTTTCTCACTTCCTTTTGCATTAAAGAGTGGTGAATGGCGCAAGATGAGTCGAAACGCCTGGCTTTGGTCAGTGATTGCTGGTGTATTTCTTGCTCTGCATTTCATCTGTTTTTTTGCATCTATGCGTTTAACAACTGTGGCAAGTGGTGTTGCAATAACTGCGGTGCAGCCAATATTCGCCGCAATTTGGGTGCGCATGCGCGGCGCTAAAGTAGCAATACAAGTTTGGCTTGGTATGGCCATATCGATGGTTGGTGTTTTAATAATTACTGGGATTGATTGGCAGTTGTCAACCAGAGCTGTAGTTGGGGATTTAGTTGCTTTGCTAGGAGCTGCACTATCGGCAGCTTATGTAATTTCTGGTGGACATGTACTTCGCGAAATTTCCACAACTACATATACAACTGTTTGTTATTTTGTTTGCGCCGCAACTTGTTTTGTGGTGGTGCTATTTACTAATGCGCCAATCATTGATTATCCAAGATATGAATGGTTGTTAGTTTTAGGTTTGATACTAGGCGCACAAATTTTGGGGCACACCATGTTTAATCAGGTGTTGCAAAGAGTTTCACCAACTGTTGTTTCTTTGATTGTATTTTTTGAACTTCCGGTCGGTGCATTGTTAGCTGTTTGGTGGTTAGATCAAATCCCACCGGCTGGAGTAATCCCAGGCTTGCTTTTATTGTTAATTGGATCAGGGTTAGTGGCTACAAAATCAGCTTCTCTACAGGTTGCTCAGGTGCAGAAAAATGATTGATTTACATACACATACAACTGCTAGTGATGGAACCGATAAACCTTTTGAGATGTTGGAAAATGCCCGCAAAGCCGGATTAACCATGGTGGCAATGACTGACCATGACACCACAGAAGGCTGGCGTGAGGTTAGGGCGCAACGAAATCTAATCCCAGACGGTTTAACCATTATTCCGGGTGCTGAAGTTTCGACTCGCACTGAATTAGGAATGAGTGTTCATATTGTTGGGCTTTTATTTGACGCTGAAAATACACAATTAGCCAAATTATTAGCGGATACGCGAGATGATCGAATTCCGCGCATGGAAAAAATGGTGGAAAAATTACAAGCCGCGGGCTATCAAGTTTCGATGCAAGATGTCGAGGATGTAAAACCAATAGGGGCCACACTTGGCCGCCCACATTTAGCGGATGCTTTAATTAAAAATGGAATTGTGGCTTCGCGGGATGCGGCATTTGAAGAGTTGCTACATAACAATTCCCAGTTTTATGTTTCGCATTGGGCTCCATCACCGATCGACGCGATTAAAGCAATCGCGGCAGCTGGAGGGGTATCGATTTTGGCCCACCCATTTGCTGAAAAACGCGGACCGGTCTTAACTTTTGGTGAAGTCAGCGCACTTGCTACTGCTGGACTAAATGGAATTGAGCGAAATAAGCGGGACCAGGACGAAGCAGCCCACTCAAAAATCGATCAATTAGCCAGTGATCACAATTTAATTAAAGTCGGATCAAGTGATTACCACGGTTCGGCGCGCGCAAATCAATTGGGAGAAGAGCAAACTCCACTTGATCTCTGGGAGAATTTAGCAAGCAAGGCAAGTGGAGATGAGGTTTTCACTCGATGAATGCGTGGACTTTCGGAGTGCAAGTATTTGTCACTCTTTTTGTAATTATGGATCCACCTGGGGTCGTTCCAATTTTTCTTGGTTTAGTTTCTCCATTCACTGAAAAGGAAAGACGGAAACTTGCAGTTAAAACTGCGATTGTTTCTTTTACGGTAATTATTACCTTCGCATTATTTGGCCAATTTATCTTGGGATATTTAAAGATTTCACTTCCGGCAATGCAAGGTGCCGGAGGGTTGCTATTGCTGCTGGTCGCACTTGAATTGCTGACTGGCAAAAATGAGAAAAAAGGTGAAGAACCCGGACATGGTGATGTAAATGTTGCTCTAGTTCCTTTGGGTACTCCACTACTTGCTGGTCCTGGCGCGATTGTGGCAACAATTATCTTTGTTAAGCAGATCGACGGCGTTGAAATGGGTATTGCACTCTTTGCCGCAATTGGAGTTTTGCATTTAGTACTTGCCATAATTTTGAGATATTCAACTGGAATTATTAAGTTGATTAAAGCATCTGGAGTTACTTTGATTGCCCGAATTGCTGGTCTATTACTTGCTGCAATTGCAGTTCAAATGATTGCTAACTCAGTAACCGCATTTATTGCCGGCTGAAAATGCGAAAAATTTAATGAGCGATCAACCAACTTTTGAGGGTATGCCGACAAAGTTGTTTTCTTGCACTCCATCTCGACTCGATACTTGGCTAGATTGCCCACGTAAATACCGTTACACATACATAGATACTCCGCGGCCACCCAGAGGTGGTCCATGGGCCCATGCCAGTATGGGAGCGGCGGTTCATAACGCGCTGCGTGAGTGGTGGACCAAACCGCTAGAGGAGAGAACTACCCAGGTAGGCGAGGTTTTACTAACTAAATTTTGGCGCACCGATGGATTTAAAGATGATGAACAAGCGCAAAGATCATTTGTGCGAGCAAAATCCTGGATTACAAATTATTTAAAAACAGTAGACGTAAATGATGAACCACGTGGCCTGGAAAGAACGGTAAGTGCAACTACTGAAACTCTTTCACTCTCTGGACGCGTTGACCGGATCGATGAACGTGATGGCGAATTAGTAATTGTTGATTACAAGACCGGGAGAAATGCACCAGAAGTTGATGATGTTGCATCCTCACTTGCATTAGCAATTTACGCAGTTGGCGCTGCTAGAACAATGCGAATGAAATGTACAAAAGTTGAACTTCATCACCTGCCATCTGAGACGGTAGTTGCTTATGATCACTCGCCAGATTCCTTAAATCGCCATATAAAACGGGCTGAATCGATTGCGCGGGAAGTACAAGCTGAAGCACTAAAACCAGCGAGTGAAAGTAATTACCGACCAAATCCCTCGGCACTTTGTGGCTACTGTGATTTTGCCCGAATCTGTCCGGATGCCTCTGTTGAACCGGTTAAACCTTGGGCGGTTATTGAAAAGCAGGAGCTTTAGGTCACTGCGTGTGATCAAGCTTTATTGATAAATTGAAGTTGTGAGATCACACCCAAAAGTAAAAATGCATCCAGTCAAACTCTTATTTTTGCGGATAAAGGCATTGCCTAAGCGTGGAAAAATAATTGGATTGAGCGGCCTTGGGACTGGTTGCTACGATAATTTTGATTTAAGAGTCGAACGCGACTCTTGGCGATAAAAAGGTTCGGAAAGCGCGTCACGGTTTGACCTAATAAGATTGCCGGCAAATGAGCACTTACTTCGCCCCAGATTCGATCGCTTGGAAAATCCACGCCGATCCTTCATTAGTTGTTGGCGGAATTAGGGCGTTGCTAGAACAGGGTTTACATCCAGGTGCAATGGCCGGGGTCGCTGCGCACTCTAATTTTCGCGAAGATTCATGGGGTCGCTTAACGCGCACGGGGGAATATGTAGCCCTGGTTACATATGAAGATCGCGATGTTGTAGATATGGCTGCTAAACGGGTCCGAGATGTTCATGAGCGATTGGGTCTAGCTGATCCACATTTATTGCTTTGGGTACACGCATCAATGGTTGATGCATTTTTAGATAATGCTCGTCGATCTGGAATGCCAATTACGGATGCAGAAGCTGATCAGTATTTAACTGAAATGGTTACTTTTGCAAAGTTAGTTGGGATCCCAGAAGTTGATGTACCGGCTACCGTGACTGAGTTAGCGCAATACATGAAAGATATTTATCCAGAATTAATTGCATCCGAAGAAGCTAAAAAAACCTCGGTTTTCTTGCTATTTCCACCTATGCCAAAATTGGTGCGATTCGGTACACCGGCAACACCTTTGTGGGCTGGGGTGGCCACATTGGCTGGGGCATCGCTTCCGGATTGGGCCCGCGATCTGTATGGATGGCCATCAATTCCTGGACAAAATATCGCTACTGATATTTCATTGCGCACATTTAGAAATGCCACAATGCGATTGCCACAATCTTTCCGTGAGAGCCCGTTAACAAAAAAAGCCCGTGAAAAAGCGGCTAAATGAGTCGTGTAATTTCATTTCTAAACCTTGCTGGAGGGGTCGGACGAACCACCTCTGCTGTCAGTATGGCGGTGGCATTTTCGGAGTATGGCAAAAGGGTTATGTTGGTCGATCTGGATCCAAATGGAGGGGCCTCCTTCTCGCTAGGCCTGGAAAACCCCCGGCTGAGTGCCACCGAGATCTTTTCTGGCCGCCCAAGAGCCCTAGGAATGATCTATAAAACAGCGGACCGGATCGATGTGATTCCAGCCAACCTCACTTTAGATGCTGCTGCACTGAAATCTGCAGCTAAAAAAGATAGTGAGCAGATATTGAAAAATGCTCTCGAAAATTTGGAATATGACGTAGTAATTATTGATACTCCGGCGACAAATTCTTATCTTGCAAAGTGTGCAGTAGTTGCTGCCGATGAATTTATCATTCCAACAAGATTAGATATCTTGTCAATGCGTGGAGTTTTTTCATCAGTTGAATTGATAGAGAAATTTAAGAAATCTGAGAAAAAAAATTACCAAATTTTGCCAACAATGGTTGAAAGTAGAAATAAAACCCAAGGATTAATTTCGGCTGATTTAAATTCTCGTTACGGTGATTTAGTAATTTCACCGGGGATTGCGAAATGGGGTGGATTTTCAGAGGCAGTTGGGGCCGGGAAATCTGCACTTTCGCTTTTCAAGACCAGCGATGGTGCAGCAAGTTATCGCGAGATCACTTACCCGCTACTTTAATTTCTGTCCCATAAGCATGGGACAGAACGTCAGGATTTTGTTGTCAGCAAAGATTAAATTATTGACTGTCGTACATGAGTACTACAGATTTCGAAAATCAAATTGATTTATCTCGCTTACAATTAAAAGGTGATTGAAACTCGCTCTGCGATGAAAAAGACATTTGTAAAAATAACTTTGATTTCACTAATTTTTTCACTTTTAAACATAAATTACGCTGCTGCAGATTCAACATCAATAAGTACAAGTTGTAGCACTTCTAATGGTGTAGTCACAAATGCCTCGGTTAATTTCTCTGTCTCTTATTCTGGCGGCGGAGTTCCCGATAAATGGGAGTACTCATTTGATGGGACGAATTACGTCGTAATCCCTGGTGTCACGGGTAATAGTGGATCTTTATCAGCTACAGATTGGTATACAAATTCATACAACCCGCTGATCCGTGCCACTAAAGGTACAGATGTTAAAAATTTGCAGGCGGGATCTTCTTGTAATGGAATGAGAGCACGTTCCTACACCCCTGCTGTTTCAGGAACAAGTGCACCAACCGGAAGCGCAGCATCAGGGGCAACACTCACCTCTGCAGTTACATTCACATCACAACCTGTTGCAATCGTAAAAACATACAAGTGGCAAAGATGCTCAGACGCCGGCGCTACAAGTTGTGTTGATATCCCAAGTGCAACATCTGAAACGTATACAGCTACTGCAACTGATGCAGGTAATTATTTGAGATCTGTGGTAACGGGAACAAGCACAGTTAATGGTGTTGCGCAATTAGCAGTAGGAACCTCTGCTGTTACTGCACAAATCTCTGAAACTATTCCGGGAACACCAACCGCGCCTACGGCAGTTGCCGGGGATGGATCTGCGACCGTAACGGTTGCTGCCGGAAGTGGGGGAGCGCCTGCTTCATATTTAGTAAGTGCATCACCGCAAGTTGGCGGTGTTACCAAAACATGCACCGTTACTGGTGCTAGTGGTTCTTGCACGGTTACCGGCTTAACAAATGGAGTTGCTTACACTTTCACGACAACTGCGACAAATGGATCGGGCACATCAGCTGCCTCATCAGCATCTAATAGCGTTACACCCACTGATACGACTGCTCCAACCGTAAGCGGAGTTAGTTCATCAACAGCAAATGGAAGTTATGGAGTTGGAAATTCTATTTCAATTCAAATTACTTTTAGTGAAGTTGTAACTGTAGGTGGTACGCCACAGTTCACTATAGAAACTGGGGCTACTGACCGCACGGTTAATTATGTTTCGGGTTCAGGCAGCAATACCTTAACTTTCACTTACGTGGTGCAAGCCGGAGATAATTCAGTCGATTTGAATTACATAGCAACATCACCGCTGACGCTAAATAGTGGCACCATAAAAGATGCCGCAAATAACAATGCAACTTTGACATTGCCAGCGGCAGGTGCTGCTGGATCTTTGAGCGCGAATAAAGCGATAGTTGTGGACACGACTGCGCCAACGCCAACAGTTTCGGCAATTTCTATTATCTCCACTGGAAATGTCACAGTAAGAAGCAGTGAGAGTGGCACTGCATATTTAGTTAAAAGCAGTTTGAGTGTCTCGGCTTTAGCAGATATCACTGGAGCAGCTGATGGAGATTGGAATCAAGTTGCAATTCCAACTGCAAATGTTGATACCGTCCTACCGGCCACTGGATTAGCAACAGCAACCTACAAACTTTATGTTGTTGACGCACTTGGCAATCTCTCTGCCGGATCAAGTAATTTAGTAACTATTGCAACCGCAACCGCTCCTAGTATGGTGACAAATGACACTCCAACCGGAACGGCAGAATTTAATAGCACCTTAACTAATGCAGTAACTTTCAGTGGCGTTCCAACACCAACGCTTACTTATCAATGGAAGAGTTGCACTTCGGCCACTGATATAAATACTTGTTCTAATATTTCAGGTGCGACATCTGCTACTTACACGGCAACAGCGGCGGTAGTCGGAAATTACTTGCGAACATCTGTTACTGCTACAAACGGTGTTGGTGCCGACAGCACCGTTCTTTCAGAACCGACAGTGATAGTTGCGGCTATCGCACCAGGAACGCCGACAATAGGATCAATTGTTATTGGTAACCTGCAAATATCGGTACCTTTTACAGCGCCGGCATTAAATGGTGGATCCGCAATTATTAAATACCAGTATTCAACTGACGGTGGGGCAACTTGGCGCGACCGAACCGATTCTGGAACTATCGCATCACCAATTGTTATTACCGATTTAAGCACTGATGGAACAACCGATTTAGTTGCTGGCACCGCATATGCAGTGCAAATTCGCGCAGTTAATTCTGCGGCTACTCCAAATGGTGCTGGGACAGCAAGTTCAACTGTTACCGCACTTACCACTCCAGGAGCACCGACCGCAGTAAGTGCGACAGCAACCGGAACTACAACAGCATCGGTAACTTTCACGCCACCAGTGAATACTGGTGGATCAGCAATAACTACCTACACAGTTACTTCTTCACCTGGAGGAGTTAGCGCATCAGGAGCTGCTTCCCCAATAACGATTTCAGGATTGAGTGCGTCTACTGAATACACATTTACAGTCACAGCGACAAATAATTTAACAAATTCTGTCAATTCGTTAGCAAGTACAGCGGTTACCACGGCCGCAGCACCTCCTCCGCCTGCAGGACCAACAGCGGCTGAAATTGCACAGGCGCAAAATGAGGTAATCAATCGCGCAGCAGCAGCCCGCGCAATTGCTGAAAAGTTAATTGCTGATAAAGCCGCCGCCGATGCTGCGGCAAAAGCAGCAGAAGAGAAAGCCGCTGCAGACCGCGCAATAGCGGAAAAGTTAATTGCCGACAAAGCTGCGGCTGACAAAGCTGCTACTGAAGCAGCTGCGCGTGCTGTTGCAGATAGAGCCGCTGCCGATGCTGCAATGAAAGCAGTTTTTGATCGATTGAATGCCGCACAAAATGCTCAAATTGCTGCAAATCAAGCGGCTGCAGCTGCTGCATCCAGAATTGCTGCAGCAAATTCAGCAAAAGCTTTAGCACAAGCGGCAGAAATCAGAGCTGAAGCTCTTGCTAAAGCACCAACTGTGACTCCTGAGGCTAAGAAAAATGCTGCAGATGCTGCCGTTGCTGCAGCGGCAGCGCAAGTTAAAGCAGTTGAGGCAGTAAACAAAGCTGCTATCGCGGCGGCCTCACAAGTTGCGACAAAAAGTGTTGCAGTGGCGGCATCCAAAGAAGTGACAATTTCAATTGGTTCATTAAATTCAATTCAAAGTACCGCTCGTTCATCGAGCATGGCTAGCGCTACAGCGAGGGCCGCGCAAAATGCCGCAACAACAGCTGCAAAATCTGCACAGAACCAAGCAGACTCAGCCAAAAACGCAGCTGACAATGCTGCCAAATCAGCAGCTGATGCTTCTAGACGAGCTGACTTGCAACAGAAAATCGCAGATGAAGCTTTGGCGATTGCTAAGGAACAGCAGAAAGCTTTGGAAAAAGCCGCCGCTGAAAAAGCCGCCGCTGAAAAAGCCGCCCAAGCCGCGGCAACCAGCTTAGCTGCAGTTCTCGAAGAACAAGCAGCGGCTTCAGAAAGATTGGCAAAAGCAAAAACTGAAGTAGAAATTCAACAAATTGATAAGTTATTAACAGAAGTTGATAAAAAAGTTGAAAATGCGAAAGAAGATTTAGTTTCGGCAAATGAAGTTATGGATGATTCCGAGGAAACAGTAGCCGCGTTAGAAGAAACTCTTAATCAAAGCACCGTCATCTTGGAAAAACAGGTAAAAGCAGCTGCGACTGCAACGAAATTAGTAGAGAGTAAAAATTCAGCTGCGCAAATTGCGACGCAAGTATCAATTGTTGCAAAAAGTGCTGCAACAGCGGCAAGTAAAGCTGCAAAATCTCTACCGAAGCCAGTAGTAAAAGAATCAAAAACCCCTGTGGTTTCGGGTAGGTCTGATGCAGTAATAAATATAGGTGGTTTGAAACGTGGGCAAAAAATTAGAGTATCGGTAAAGGTAAATATCAGGTGAAAAAAATATTTTTACTGACTATATTCTTTTTAAATATCAGCATCTTTCCTGCAACGGCAGCGGGGGAAGTAATTATCGACAGATTAACTACAGAACAAGCCGAAGACTTAAATATCGTGATTCCTTACAAGACTCCACCAGGCTTTCACTCAATAACTATTGAAGTTTACGACGATAATGGGACTGTAAATGAAAAAGAAATTCCATTTTGTAAGAATCTAGTGGGCGAGATTAATTGGAGTAATGAGTGCCCAGATCTAATAGATTTAATGAATTTTGAAACTTTAAAGAAGATCCGTGATCGAGATAAATTGCCTACATATTCTCCTGCGCAAGAACCTGAGAAGAGTAATGATTTACAAATTGCTGCATTTGCTGCTTTAGCATTGCTGGCAGCTGGAACTAAAAAGAATTCTGAAAATGACGGAGAAGGTTTAGAGGGTGAAACAGAGGGTGGCAGTGAAGAGCAGGATGAATTAACCGGTGTTGAAGCCGGTGCTTTAAAACTGGTCGAACGGGATCCAGGCTGGGGAGATCGTTCAAAAACTTGGCAAAACAAATTAACTCCTAGCACTGATCTTTTAAGTAAAATCTTCACACTCTGGATCAGCAAATACTCACCACTCATCGCGCGTACAAGTACAGATGCATCTTATTTACGAGCAATATTTGGTTCATTGTCATTTATAACTTTGCCGCTTGCTGTATTTTTAGGAATAAAAGCGCTAGTAGATACCAGTGCGCAAGCAATGGCTCCAGCGCTAGTCACCGTGCTATTAATTGTTTCAATTGGAATACTCGATGCTTTTGCTGGGCTTATCGCAGCGTCAATATTTTTTATAGGCGTGTTAGTGACTGGGCACATCTCCTCTCGAGGAGAACTTTTAACCGTTGCTGGGTTGATGTTGATCTTCTTTGCTCCAGCACTATTAGCAAGTGCAGTTAGGCCGCTGCGTCGTTTAGTGCGAAATACTGATGAAGGTTGGGAGCGCATAACTGATTACGCTCTAGCGATTCTGTTAACTGGTTGGACTGTAGATAAAATGGTCAACGCGCTAAATGGCCTAGCCTCAGCACAACTAGCAATCACTTTTCAAGCTACCCAAATAGCGATCTGGTCTTCAGCACTAGTGGCAGTTCGCATCATTGGCGAAGATATAACTACTTATCACTATCCTGTCCGCCTAAATTCAGTTTCGGTAAAATTACCTGAGCCTGGCGTGCGACAAAAGGCTATCGGCTCTGCCCTAAAAACCCTGATTTTTATTGGTCTTGCGGCACCATTTGTTGGAGTGAATTTACAACTTTTACTTGGCGCAATGATTTTCCTCTTCCCATTAATTGCCGATTTAACCTTTGCCGAACGTATTCCTAAATTTGAAATCATGCACAGATTTGTGTTGCGCGGAACTTTCAAAGTTGTGATGTTGGTTTTCATCGGTGCAATATTCGGTAGTTACATGCAAGGTTTGTTCCAAAGCCCTAAAGATTTCCTAAAGTGGTCATTCGTCTTATTGGCAATACCCGGATTGATAATTGCTGTTTTAGAATGGTTCGCCAAGGAACCTAAAGTTGATTGGAAAGAAAGCAATCAAGGGCGTTGGGTATACCGCGTTGCAGGTGTACTTATCTTTGTTTTAGCTGTCCAAATGGTTCGTGGGGTAGATCTAGCAAATTGGATCTTTAGAATCGGCTGATTTTAGACCTCCAGGCGGAAGCAGAACTGTTTTCAAATTTAATTGATTCAACGAAATCAATCTCTTCGGGTTCAAATGCAAAACGTAACGCATCAAATGCTCTTTCTCTGACTTCTTCAAGTGAGTTGCCAGAGTATCCGACCAGGCTGTATTGATTGCAGATAGGTACCCACAAATTCTCAACCTGCTGAAATTCAATATTGATTATTTTTTTCATTTTAATAACCTCCTAGCCTCTGCATCACTGATTCCTAATTGCAGTACGAACAAATTCCTTAATTCAAATCCAGATATTTCACGATTATCGTGCCAAGCAAAAATAATTTTCTTTCCATCTTGATTTTCTAATACTCGATGAGAACCTGGCTTGCTTCTAATTAAAATGAAGTTTAACGGCTCACTAGTTAAAATTTTATATAAACGCCGTGCTTTAATTGCTGGAAATTTTTGCACCAGTAATTGTCGAAAAAACTTCTGTAATATTTTTACCTTCAAAACTACTGTGTGCAAAACTTTCATCTGTTGATTAGTGAAATACTACAGAGGGTGATAATCAAATAAGCCCCTGCGATTTGCAGGGGCTTATTTGATTACGGCTAAATGATTAACTCCGTAGAGCTTGAGCTAACTCGCGGAAATCTTCAACCAAGAGATCAACTTCTGCTCGACCATGAGCCAAACTAATTAACCACTGCTCATCAAGACCTGGAGGGGTCACGATTCCACGGTTCATCGACCAAAGCCATGAAAGTTCAGCGATCTTAAAATCTGCGCCTTTGAAGTCACGGTAATTGCGCACTGGAGTTGTACTCCAAGTGATGCAACCTTTAACTCCAAAACCAACGGTGTGTGCAGGAAGATCAAACTCTTCAATGATCTCAGTGATCCGCTCAAGTGCTTGCATATTTAATGATTCAGCGCGGGCTAATGCTTCTTCAGTACAAATATTGTCAACCGCACGTACTCCGGCAAGGGAGAGCGGGTTGGCGTTAAATGTTCCGAAGTGCGCAAGGCGTCCATCAGTTACAGCATCCATATATTTCTTCTTGCCACCGAAAGCAGCAATTGGAACGCCACCACCGATTGATTTAGCAAGACAGATGAGGTCAGGTTTAACTCCAAGTTTTTGTGCTGCACCTTGTGGGCCGGCAGTTAAGCCAGTTTTAACTTCATCAAAGATCAAGATGACGTTGTATTCATCGCAAAGTTCGCGCACGCCTTCAAGGTAGCCAGCATCAGGAAGCACAATTCCAAGGTTTTCTAGAACTGGTTCCAAAATAAAGCAGGCAATTTGATTTGCGTGTTTTTCAAATATTTGTTCTAGTGATTCCAAATTATTGTAAGGAACAACATGAACAGTTCCGGAAACTGTTCCGAGTGGATGAACTGCAGTTGGAAAATCTGCATCTCCGGCTTGATCAAGTGATGGCTTGCTAGAAACCATTAACGGATCAAATGAACCGTGATATCCGCCTTCAATTTTTAAGATATCGCTTTTACCCGAATAAGCACGTGCTAGTCGAACCGCATACATCGTTGCTTCAGTTCCCGAATTAGCAAAGCGCACCTGATCGATTGCAAAACGCTTACAAAGTCGTTCTGCTGCATCGCGAGCAGTTGGGGAGGGAGTTACGAATAACGTGCCAACTTCAAGTGTTGCTTTAATTTCAGCAACAACTGCTTGATTTAGATGGCCGACGAGCATTGCACCAAATCCCATAGACAGATCAAGCAATTGGCGACCATCTACATCGGTCATCCATGCGCCTTTAGCTGATCTGATTGAGATTGGATACGGATCCCAGTGCTGAAAACTTGAAGGCACGCCTAATGGAAGTGAATCTGCGGCGACCTTGTTTTCGATACCTGAGGCAGTGGTGTTATCTCTGAATCTTGCCCACTCTTGATCGAGCAGGGCAGATATTTTGGATTGAGATAATGGAGTTGAGTGAAGCGGTGTAGATCTAAACGTTTGCGAGTGATTCGCTTGGGTTTTCATTTTTAAGTACGGTCAATGTCCAGGCGGTCCGGAAACTGATTAGTACGCTCCTTACGGCGTTTGTATAAGGCGATCTTACAGGGGCAATTTTTAACCGCAAGTACAGGTGATTTGTCGCGTGTTTCCCGTTCAAATACACGTAAAAAAATAAATTAAAAAGTTTAAAAACGGCTAGAAACCGGCTAAAAAACGGCTAAAAAACGGCCAAAAAAGTCCAGCCGATCCGTTAATAATTAATCGGTACCGAAGCCAACTTTGCGAATTGCACGGGGACTAATTTCTACATAAGAAATTTTGTTTGCTGGAACAATAACTGTTCTACCTTTTTCATCTTGCAAAAGTAATGGTGCGTCACTCGATGCTGACTTTGCAACAAGTGCTTCAACTTCACCGGCGGAAAGTGTTGATTCAATAGTTATCTCACGTGTGCTATCTGAAACCCCAATACGGATCTCGGCACGGTCATTGCTATTTGAAGATCCTGCTGGTTTCTTTGCTGTAGTCATGCTCTTACCCTATCTGTCTATTTGTAATCTTGCAGAATCACTTGATTAACTGTGTAACGGATATCCAGAAATTCCGCGCCACTGAAGGTTTGCAACTAAATCCGCCGCAGCTTTTCTAGGAACTCGACCATCACGTTCTAGCCAATACCTTGCCGTAAATTGCGCAGTTCCAATTAAGCCAACTCCCAGCAACATGGCAGCTTCTTCAGGAATTCCAGTATCTGCGGCGATGATTGCACTAACTGCAGCTGCGCAGTCGTAAGTCATGCGAGATAAACGTTCGCGAACTGCAGGTTCGACATTCATATCGCTTTCAAAAAGCAAGCGATAAGCCTCACCTTCTTCTTCGATGAAATTAAAGTAGGCATCAACTGTGGCGCGCACGCGATCTGCGTTGTCATGAGTTGAAGCGATTGCGCGTTGAATTGTGTAAACGAGTGAGTCAACATGAAGATCTAAAACGGCTAAATAAAGATCTAACTTGCTTGGAAAGTGTTGATATAAAACCGGCTTACTGACCCCGGCGCGATCGGCAATCTCATCCATAGCGGCGGCGTGATATCCAGCGGAAGTAAAAACCTCGAGAGCTGCGGTTAGGAGCTGAGCCCGACGCTCATCGCGAGGCAAGCGCTGCTTGGCGCCTAATGGATCGGCAGGAGTTGAAGTCACAGGGTGATGTTAGGGCACATGCGAAGGTAGTTGGCGATAAGTGGCAGGATTAGCCCATGCAGCCAGTTAATTCACTTTCTCCGCTCGTCGAACCCGGACCGCCACTAACTGTTGAACAGGTTCGTCGATATAGCCGACATTTGATCATCCCTGATGTCGCCATGACCGGACAGCGTCGCATGGTGGCTGCAAAGGTGCTTTGCGTTGGCGCTGGTGGCCTTGGATCGCCGGCATTGATGTATTTAGCAGCTGCCGGAGTCGGAACTCTTGGAATTGTTGAATATGACGTCGTTGATGAATCAAATTTGCAACGTCAGATAATTCACGGACAAAGTGACATTGGTAAAAGTAAAGCAAAGAGTGCAAAAGAATCTGTTGCTGAGATTAATCCATATGTAAATGTTGTGATTCATGAAACCAGACTCGACAATTCAAATGTTATGGAATTGTTTTCACAGTACGACTTGATCATTGACGGAACAGATAATTTTGCAACTCGCTATCTAGTAAATGATGCATGTGTACTTTTAGGTAAACCATATATCTGGGGTTCGATTTATCGTTTTGATGGACAAGCAAGTGTTTTCTGGTCTGAACATGGTCCTTGTTACCGTTGCTTGTATCCAGAACCACCACCACCTGGAATGGTGCCAAGTTGTGCCGAAGGTGGCGTGCTTGGTGTGCTCTGCGCATCTATTGGATCAATCCAAGTTACTGAAGCAATTAAATTAATTACTGGAATCGGTGAACCGCTAATTGGTCGCTTGATGATTTATGACGCACTCGAAATGAGTTACCGCAAAGTTGCGATCCGCAAAGATCCAAATTGTGTGATCTGCGGACCAAATGCAACGCAAAAAGCATTAATGGAAGATTATGAAGGTTTTTGTGGTGCGCTTTCTTCTCAAGCAACTGATGCAGTTGCCGGATCAACAATCACCGTGACTGAGCTAAAAAGTAAATTAGATAACAAAGAGAACTTCATATTGATTGATGTGCGCGAACCAAGTGAATTTGAGATTGTCAGAATTCCGGGTTCAGTGTTATTTCCCAAACAAGAATTTCTTGATGGAACTGTGCTATCAAAATTGCCACAAGATCGCCCAATTGTTTTACATTGCAAGAGTGGAGTTCGCTCCGCTGAATGTCTTGCAGTTGTAAAAGCTGCTGGATTTGCTGATGCCACCCACGTAAGTGGTGGAGTAGTGGCTTGGGTCAAGCAGATTGATCCATCACTGCCGGAGTATTAGAAGTATTAAAATTTAGATTTTTAAAGAGCGCTTTAAAAAATTTAACTCTAAATGCATCAAATTTTCAGCAACCACTTCTTGTGAAGTCATGTGTGTAACTCCAGTCAGCGGCAAAACTTCATGTGGCTTTCCAGCAGCAAGCAGTGCACTTGATAGGTGTAGTGAATTTGCTACCAATACATTGTCATCAGCAAGACCGTGAATAATCATTACCGGAACCGATAATTTATCCGCATCAGGCAAGAGTGAAGATTGCTGATAATTTTGGTGGTCAGCAACTGCGCCTAAGAAACGTTCGGTGTAATAAGTATCGTAAAATCTAAAATCTGTAACTGGAGCACCGATAATTGCGCACTTAAAAATATCGGGTCGACGAAGTGCTGCAAGTCCGGCTAGGTAACCACCAAATGACCATCCGCGGATTCCGACTTTTTCAGGATCGATCAGACCGGGACGAAGTTGAAAGAGTGCAGTAACTGCATCTGCTTGATCGGCAAGCGGGGCAGCGGAGAGATCATTTAATACTGCTTTCTCCCACTCAGGTCCACGATTTGGAGTGCCACGGCCATCAGTAATTAAAACTGCAAAACCTAAATTTGCAATCCACTGGGCTTCAGCAAATGCATTTTTCGCTTTGATATTTCGCAAGTGGCTTGGCCCACCATATGGATCTACTAATAAAGGCAGATTTTGGTGCGGAAATTTACTTTGGTTTTGCGGCAACAGGAGCGCAGAGCGAAGTTCGCGTTCGCCAAGATTTAATAATTCAGGTTTTGCATCCACTTCCGGTTTTTCGGAAAAAGATTCAATTTCAATTCGTGCACCATCACGAATGACTTCTACCTTTGCGCCGTAATAATCCAGTGAACGCGACAAAAGTAGCAAAGTATCTGCGGCCGCTTTCGCCATATGAACGCCATCGCCTTTAGAAATTTCCTCTAACTCGCCACCCCAGCCGTACCAATAGACATGCAATGAGGTAGCTTCAAAAGTTCCTTCGAATGTAATGCCATTCCGATCGACATGAACGATTCGGTCGACTTGTAATCCATCTGGAGTAACTGCATTTCCATCAACTGCAAGATGACGCGTTGTTGCGGTATCAAAAGTTGTAATTAATTGTCCAGCAGGCCCCCATTGTGGAGAGCCCGATACAAGTGTGATCCAGGCAGGGTCACTCATCTCTGCAATTACCGTTGAGGATCCATCACTTAAATTTATGGCGCGGATGTGAGCATGACGTTGCGCTCTATCAATGGTCATTAACAGTGGCGGCTTATTCGCAGCGCCAGAATTCACCGAAACTAAATACTCGTGCTCCTTGGCCCACTTAATTTCTTGGCTACTTCTACTTTCAAGGTGATAAGCAAAAAGTGATGCGACAACATTTGGAGTTCCAACTTTAGGATAGCGAACGGCTCTCGGTTCATTTTCAGGATTTGCTGGATCGCTAATCCAAATTTTTTCGACACCACTTTCATCAAATCTTTCGACAATTAAATATTTGCTATCGGCACTCCACCAAAAACCATGCATTCGGTCCATCTCTTCACTTGCTACAAATTCAGCTTGACCGTAATAAACATCTGCTTTCTCAGGGGAGAAAATTGCTCGATCACTTACTCCATCACTCAATCGCATCTCACCTGAAGGGTTGATGTATCCAACAGCACTTCCATCAGGTGCAAATTGTGGATCAATAACTGGTTCTTGTGCCGGCCATTGCAAAACTTTTCCATCTTCCAAATTAGCAACGTAGAGTTTTCCAGATAAAGCGAATGCAACTTTGTTTAGATTGGAATCATTTGAATAATTTGTGATTCCACCGGCTGCCTCACGGGCTCTTTCACGACGAGCTTGCTCTTCGACTGAAATTTTTTCATCAGCACTTTTAAGCAGATCAATTGGGTTGACAATCTCGCGGGTATTTTTACTAGTTAGATTTAATTCAAAAAGCCGACCAGTACGGTCTATTCCAGAGCCACTCCGAACAAAGACAACCCGCTGGCCATCAGGGGAGATGGTGAAATTTCGAGGCGCCCCGAGTGAAAAACGCAACGTGCGGGCACTATGACGCGGAAATGGGAGTTCGCTCATAGGAATCGACCGTACCCTTTCCCTTATGTCTTTGGCACCCTCAACCATCAAATTAGCAGGAGCCCGCCTATTGCTGGTTCACGCCCATCCAGATGACGAGAGTATTAACAATGGCGCAACGATGGCAAAGTACATTGCCGAAGGGGCACAAGTCGCATTAGTTACCTGCACTCGAGGGGAAGAAGGGGAAGTTTTACTTCCCGAGTTTGCCAACTTGGCTAGTGATAAAGATGATCAACTAGGACCACATCGTGAAATTGAATTGGAAAACGCACTTGGCGCACTTTCTGGAAGTAACCAGATGCAACATTACTTTTTGGGAGCGCCAGATATTAAGTATCGAGACAGTGGGATGATGGGAATGCCGCAAAATGATCGACCAGATGTCTTTTGGAGTGCTCCTCTAGATCCGGCTGCGTCCCACTTAGTAGAAATAATTAGAAAATTTAAGCCTCAGGTTTTAATAACTTATGATGAGATTGGCGGATACGGACATCCAGATCACATCCAAGCGCATCGCGTTTCCATGCGAGCAGCCGAATTGGCAGCAGATAAAAATCATGGAAAAACTGCTCCTTGGAATATTTCTAAGATTTACTGGAACACCATCCCTAAATCGGTAATTCAACAGGGAATGGATGCCATGAAGGACGCTGCCTCATCATTTTTTGGTGCAGAATCGATTGACGATATTCCATTTGCAAAACCAGATGAGCTTGTGACCTCTGTTGTAGATGCGACCGAATTTGTTTCACAAAAAATGGAAGCGATGAGAGCGCATGCAACTCAAATAGCAGTTGACGGCCCATTTTTTGCACTTTCTAATATGTTAGGAATGCAAGTTTTTGGTGTGGAGTACTACACATTGGCTAAAGGTATTGTTAGCGAGCCATTTGATGCAGATGGTCGCGAGACTGATCTTTTTTCAGGCGTATCAATATGAAATTCTTAATTGGAATACTTATTGGGGCATTGACTGGAATTTTGGCGGTACTAATTCACGCATGGGGATTTCCATTGGGAATTGTGATTGCGGTAAGTGGTTCATATGTAGTTACATATTTATTAGGTCAATACTTTGGTAGTCGCATCGCAAAAATTGGCTTTGCAATCGGCTGGTTATCAATAATTTTGCGAGCTTCATTATTTGGAAACTCTGATGAATTGCTGATTTCTAATAATTCAGCTGGGAATCTGATCTTGACGCTAGGATTTCTTATTGTCCTAATTGGAATTGGAGCACGTGTTTGAAATTTCCTAATCGAAAAATTCAGATCACAGCTATTTCAATTGGGTCTCTATCTCTAATTTGGCTAGTTGCATGGTTCGCAGTCGGTTCTGGGGTTCCTAGTGGAGTCAGCGTTTCGGGAATTGATATTGGTGGAAGAACAAAGGTAAGTGCAATAAGCGATTTGAAATTAAAAATGGATAAGATGATCAAAAACAAAATTAACTTAACTGCAAAAGCTGCAAACATTTCGCTCTCACCTAATAGCGCTGGAATTTCAGTGGATTTAATAGCAACTCTTGAAAAAGCACCACAGCGCACATTTAACCCGATTAATCTAATTTCGCTGCTCACTTCCAAAACTGATTTAAAGCCGGTAATTAATATAGATAAAGAGAAATTTATTAAAGCACTACGACCACTAGAGATTAGAACCACTAAAAGCCCACGTGATGCAACGATCGTTTATAAAGAGTTAGAGCCGCAAGTTTTAAGTTCACTATCTGGTGTTGAGATAGATCGAACAAAAGCAATTAAGTCAGTGAGTAAGTATTGGCTGAAGAAAAATGTGATTGATTTACCAATGAAAAAAGTGAAGCCAAAGGCATCAGCGAAAGATGCGACAGCTCTTTTAGAATTTGCTCGACAAGCCGTGAGCGAGCCATTGACCGTGAATATTTCCGCTCAACCTATAGTGGTTTCTCCTACCGAGATTGCTGGATCGTTAGTGTTCCGAGTTTCGGATTCTGGGACATTAGCGCCGATTTGGGTAAAGGAAAATTTCTTACAACAAGTTGGTTCGCGCTGGAGTAAATACGTGCGAGAACCAATTAATGCATCTTTCACACTGGTAGATGGAGAACCACGGGTACAACCATCATCTGATGGAAGTGATGTGCCGGATTCAAAGTTAAATGAGGCGATCATTCCGGCTCTGTCAAAAATGGGCGTATTGCGCCTTGCATCAGTAACTCCTGAACTGGTCAAAGCTAAAGTGACGACCGAGATGGCTGGCGGTTTAGGAATCCAAGATGTGATTGGAACTTTCACAACTAATTATCCATGGGCCGAATATCGTTTAATTAATATTCATAGAGCAGCAAAGTGGATGGATGGCACCATTGTGCAACCTGGAGAAGTATTTAGTTACAACAAAGCTGTAGGTGAACGAACTGAAGCTCGAGGATTTGTTCCTGGAATCATGATTGATAATGGAGTATTGAAGAAAGATCTTGGCGGCGGAGTTTCACAGGTGGCAACCACAACATGGAATGCTGCTTGGTTCAGTGGTTTAGAACTTGTTCAACACAAACCGCACAGTTTTTATATTTCTCGATATCCAGCCGGCCGTGAGTCAACTGTTGCTTGGCCAAGTGTGGATGTTAAGTTTAAAAATAATTCAGGGCACCCGATTTTTGTTGACACTTCATTTACAAACTCCTCAGTAACAGTTTCGATTTACGGAACAAAATTTACTGATGTCACAAGTGAAAGTGGCCCGAAAACTAATTTTGTTCCATTTAAAACTTATGAAGAGGATGCAGCAGGTTGCATCTTCCAAGAAGGAGTTCAAGGGTTTTCTATAAGCGTTGATCGCATTTTCAAAAAAGATGGAGTGGAATTAAAGCGTGAAACTTACAAAACTAGGTATCGCGCAGAAGACCGAGTTATTTGCACAAATCCCGAGGCAAAGTGGATGAATCCATCCCTAAAAGTTCAAAGGGGAGAAGGAAATTAATTTTCTAGTACTGAATAATTTAAGTAGTGATGCAAACTAAATCCGACCGAGTGGTAAAGCGCTAGAGCGTTTACGTTTTCAGTCTCCACTTGTAGAAACGCATGTTCTAAACCGTTGTTATTAATTTCATTCAGCGTTGCGAGCGTGATTTTTCTACCCAAGCCTTGCCCTTGCTTTTCTTGTTTTACTCTAACCCGTGCGATGCCAGCCCAATCAGCAGTGAAAGCTGCACGTGCCGTTGCAACGAGTTGAGATTGTTCGTAGAGATGCAAATACTTTGAAGGAGTTCGCAACATCAACTCAGCCGCTATCTCGTCATCTCCATGCAATGCAAACCAATCATCATTCGGATAATCGCTGGTAAGCAGTTGTAAATCTTTTAGATCAGAAATAAAAGGGCTATTAATTCTCATTGTCTCAAAACGAACTTCACCTTTTGATCTGAAACCTAACGCCTTGATACTTCGCTCTAAATCTTGATGTATTGATGGAAGAATTTGAAAAATTGCTGGTTGTTTCAATTCAGAGTAGAAATCAATAACTTGAGAAATTGCTTGATTTAACTCAATTCCAGGATCACCAAATCCTTTTCCACCAAGTGGAAGAGTCGAATTTGCGCGAAATGAAAAACCTTTATTGCTTCGCAGTTGCCATTGACCAATCTCTTCAATCTTTTCTGGCATCCAATTTTGTTGTGCGATTTTTTCTAAAGATTCAATATCAAATGCATTGCCACTTTTAGTGGGCGAAATCGGAACTTGCCGCCAAGCAACAATATGGGCTGGATCAAAGTTTGTAGTTGTGCCATCTTTACGTCGGACGAGATTCCCTAATTCAAGGTGACCAAGCAAGTCGTGGTAGCCACTTTCACCGGGTATCTGCAGGCGGATTGAGACTCGGGCGCCTAGGGGTCCGGGAGGAGTTGGAGGAGATGTTCTAGCGCTGATTTCAGACAACTTCGGCCCCTTCCAATTGCTAATATTCGCGTGGTTCTTAAATTCAAGTTATACAAGATAGAGGTAATAGTAGACAGTAGAATTACGGCCAAGACCGCTAGAGAAATAAGAGGAAGTAAGTGACCTACATAATCGCCCAACCATGCATCGACATTAAAGACAAATCTTGTATTGAAGAGTGTCCTGTTGATTGCATCTATGAAGGCAACCGCATGCTTTACATCCAACCTGATGAGTGCGTTGATTGTGGTGCTTGCGAGCCGGTCTGTCCGGTTGAAGCTATTTATTATGAAGATGATGTTCCAGGAGCATGGAAAGAGTACACAGCGGCAAACGAAGAGTTCTTCGTAGAACTTGGCTCACCTGGAGGAGCGGCAAAAGTTGGCTTAACTCCAACTGACCATCCGTTGGTTGAGGCAGCAGCTCCACCCGCGACCTCGAACGAGTAATGAAACTTCCGGATTTCCCATGGGACGCCCTCGCTCCTTATAAACAGCGGGCTAGCGAACACCCAGATGGAATCGTCGATCTTTCGATAGGAACTCCGGTAGATGCAACACCAGAAATAATGCAAGAGGCATTAAGGGCCGCAAGCAACGCACCTGGATATCCGACGACAATTGGTACAACTGAACTTCGAGATGCAATGCGTGGGTGGTTGAGCAAAAGATTAAAAATTTCAGCTGCGACGGATCAAAACAAAATTGATGTATTGCCAACTATTGGTTCAAAAGAATTAGTTGGATGGCTTCCAACGTTTCTTGAAGCAAAGCGAGTATTAATCCCAGAAGTTGCTTATCCAACTTATGCTGTTGGAGCATTGGTGGCTGGCGCAGAAGTTATTCCTGTTTCTTTAGATCCAGATTCATGGCCAGAAGTAGATTCCAATGATTTAGTTTGGATTAACTCTCCATCAAATCCGACTGGGCAAGTAAGTGCCCCAGAACTTTTGCGAAAAATAATTTCCTGGTCGCGCACTCGTGGAGTTACCTTGGCAAGTGATGAGTGTTATTTAGATTTTGGCTGGGACGCAGACCCACAATCGATTTTAAGTGTGGCTGATGGCGATTACACCGGATTGCTGAGTGTTCACTCACTTTCAAAAAGTTCAAATGCAGCGGGATACCGGGCGGCACTGATTGCTGGCGATCCAAAATTAATTGGGAAAATTCGGGAACTTCGCAAACATCTTGGAATGATGCTTCCACTTCCAATCCAACATGCGATGACAGCGGCATTAAATGATCGCGATCATGTAATCGGACAACGAGAGCGGTATCGCGCTCGCCGTGAGATGCTCAAAGCGGCCCTACTAAATGTTGGTTTTGAGGTTGATCACTCTGAAGCTGGGCTTTATTTGTGGGTAACGCGCGGTAATGATTGCTGGGCCGATGTTGCTTGGATGGCAGAGCTCGGAATTTTGGCAACACCAGGGATTTTCTATGGCGAGATGGGTGCAAAACATTTACGAGTTGCACTTACCTCAACTGATGCGCACATCGCATCCGCAGCGAAAAGATTAATTGAAAGTAAAGCGAATTAATTTATGAGCGATAAAAAAGTTGAGGCAATTTTACTTGTAGGTGGTCGAGGCACTCGATTAGCGCCACTAACTGATGCGATTGCCAAACCGATGCTTCCGGTTGGTGGGGTGCCTTTTATTGCCCATCAAATCGCGCAAGCTCAAGCCGCCGGGATAAATAAAATTATTTTGGCAACTTCTTACCTAGCCCAAACTTTTACTGATTATTTTGGTGATGGATCAGATTTTGGAGTGGAATTGATTTATGCAGTTGAAGAAACCGCTTTGGGAACAGGTGGGGCGATTCGAAATGCAGCGGAATTCCTTTCAGGCGCACCAGATTCGTCAATAGTAATTTTTAATGGCGATGTCCTAAGCGGTCATGATTTGCCTGGTCAAATAAAAGCGCATGAAAGTTCAAATGCCGATGTAACTTTGTATTTAACTCAAGTAAAAGATGCCCGGGCGTATGGCTGTGTGCCATGTGATCCATCAGGGCGAGTCATAGATTTTCTGGAAAAAATGGAAAATCCGATCACTGATTTGATAAATGCGGGCTGTTATATATTTAAACGGTCAATAATTGATCAAATTCCGGCAAACAAAGTAGTAAGCGTCGAACGCGAAACTTTTCCGCACCTATTAAAAAGTGGCGCAAATATCCGTGGCTTCATCGATAACTCTTACTGGCTAGATGTTGGTACTCCGCAAGCATTGCTTACCGCATCGCGTGATTTAGTACTTGGGAAAATCTCATCACCCGCTGTTGTAAATCAAATTAAGGATTGCGTAATTTCCCCAACTGCCACAATCGCTGCAACCGCAAAAATTTCAGGTGGGAGCACAATCGGTGAGCGAGTGAAAATTGAAGCAGGTGTCGAAATTATTGGATCAATAATTAGTTCCGGTACCCAGATTTCTGCGAACTCATTAATTAAAAATTCGATTTTAGGGCGCTCGGTAAAAGTCGGAGATTCTGCCCAAATATTTGGATCTGTCTTAGCAGATGGGGAAGAAATCGCCGAAAATAGGATTTTGCGCCAAGAAACCGGGCTTTTTTAAAAATTTATCCTCAAATTCGCACCATTCCGACTTGACGAAAGAGAGTTACACGCGTGTAATTAACCCTAGTTGCTCACGTGCCGTGAGTAAAACTTTAAGGGGATTAGATATGGCGCAACTACTTCCAATCGCGGGAGATGCCAATAATGATTCAGTTGAACTAGGTTGGCAGGAGCGCGCACTATGTGCCGAGACTGACCCTGAAGCTTTCTTTCCGGAAAAAGGCGGCTCTACCCGTGAAGCAAAGCGGGTCTGCCTCTCCTGTGAGGTCCGTACCGAATGCCTTGAATATGCCCTCGCTCATGATGAGCGCTTTGGGATCTGGGGCGGTCTATCCGAGCGGGAAAGACGCCGGCTGAAGCGACGCCCAGCTTAATCTTGTGCTCACTGTGCTGATTACCGCACAGTAGGTGGGCACCGTAAGGTGGGGTTGTTATGAGTACTCCAGAGGGGCTACTGGCGCCCGAAACCGATAAAACTTATCCAGATTTAACTGTCACCGCGATTTTGGTAACTCATGATGGTGCCCGCTGGCTTCCTGAAGTTGTAGCCGCGATCTCTTCACAAACCAGACCGGCTAATCAAGTAGTTGTAGCAGATACCGGATCACTGGATTCTTCACGGCAATTAATTGCCAACTCTGGTTTGCCATTAATTGAGTTAGAACGCGAACGTGGTTTTGGGGAAGCCGTCGCGATCGCAGTTGAAACTCTTCCTGAGATTGGCAGCAAGAGTGGCGGTGACGGCGGTGACGGCGGTGACGGCTCAGATGAGTGGCTCTGGTTATTGCATGATGATTGTGCGCCCGCACCAGGTGCGCTCGCCGCATTACTTGAAGCGGTAAGCCAACGCCCGCAGGTCGGTATTGCCGGACCAAAAATTTGTGGTTGGAACGACCGCGGTTATTTATTAGAAGTTGGAGTAAGTATTGGAATAAATGGCGCGCGTTGGACTGGCCTTGAATCGCGCGAAAGAGATCAAGGTCAACATGATGGAATTCGAAATGTACTTTCAGTTAGTACCGCTGGTGCGTTAATTCGCCGAGATTTATTTGAGGAGTTAGGCGGATTTGATCCACATCTAACTTTGTTTAGAGATGATGTCGACCTTGGTTGGCGCGCACAAGTTGCTGGATATTCAGTTATTTGTGTAACCGATTCAGTTGTTTACCATGCAGAAGCCGCCGCAACAGAACGGCGCGAAGTTGATGTAGAAGGTGCACCACTACATCGGCCACATCTATTAGATCGCAGACATGCAGCATATGTACTTTTAGTTAATGCACCGCGATGGATTTTGCCGTGGATTTCACTTCGGTTGCTATTTACCGCGATTTTACGAGCGATAGGTTATCTATTAGCAAAATTACCGGGATATGCATTAGATGAGATTGCAGCGATTGCGCTTAATTTTTCGCGCCTGGATATTCTTAGAAAAGCTAGAAAGCGACGTAAGTTAACCCGATTGCTTCCATCCCGCGTTGTGCGACCATTCCTTGCCCCGTGGCGAGATCAGATGATTATTCCATTAGAAAAGTTGCGTGATTTGGTACTGCGACGCACTGATAGTGCACCTACAACAGTAATTACCGAACCAATAAACGATGATGCTGATTTGATGGAGCCTGAAAGTGAACCTAAATCTTTGCGTCTTTTAATTAGGCCACTACCGATACTTCTAATTTCACTAACTTTTATCTCATTAATAGCTGGAAGAAACCGATGGGGTGAGATCTCTGGCGGAACATTACTTCAGATACCTACAAGTGCAAGTGAATTAATGAGGATCTACAGCGACTCTTGGCATGCAGTAGCTCTCGGTACCAACACTCCTGCATTGCCGATACTTCCACTGTTGTCATTTCTTTCGCTTATTACTTTTGGAAACGTATCCCTACTGGTAACAATAATATTTTTATTTGGCCCAGTATTAGCAGCAGCAACTTTTTTTGCATTTCTAAGAGATCGAAATTTATCAAAAGGAAACTCTGCGCTTGGAGCATTGCTTTATTCATTAAATCCATTAATGATAACTTCAATCTCGTCAGGGCGAATTGGTACCTTGCTTTTTATAATCTTTTTACCGCTGTTTGCAATTAGTGCAAGACAGATACACAATCCCGAAAATTTACGTTGGAGAAGGATTGCATTTTTAAGTGGTCTATTTGCATTATTAGTTTCACTTAGTCCACCATTTTTCTTAATTGGCGTGGGTTCAATGATTTTATTGATTCTTAATTCAAAGTGGCGTTCTAGGATTTTTTATGAACGTCTGCAAAAGTTTGGGGTATTAACTTTTGCAAGCGTGGGAGCACTTGCCCCATGGTCTACTAATGCACTCATACATCCCACCAAGTGGTTAATGGAAAGTGGAATTAGTAATGAAGTCGGCCAACCTTGGCAAGTCTTCATCGGTAATCCCGGCGGCATTGGATCTCCACCAATATTAATTTTAGGGATAGTGGCTTTAGTGGGCTTAATTGCGCTGCGCTCTTCACATGGAGTCCTGTTAGGTGCGCTAACTCTTATTTCGACCAGCTTTAGTGGAATTCTTATGGCGATTGCAATACATGCGAATGGAGACTCTCTGCATGCCAGAGTTTGGCCAGGGGCTTCCTTGGCCTTAGCGAATTTTTTTGGCATATTTGCATTAACCACGATGCTAAATGGATTGGTCTATCGATTACAAAATTCAAATTTTGGATATCGGCACGTCTCGACCGCAATTCTTTCAACTGTTGCAATTTATTCCACACTCGCACTGTCGGTTTGGTGGCTTTTCCCCGGATCTGATAGCCCAACACGTGCTGGAAATTTACAAATAATTCCACCTTTTGTAGCAGCCGCTACTGCAGGGGAAGAAAGATCTCGAACTTTAATATTGCAAAGCCAACAAACCGATCTTGGCACCAGCGTTTCGTACGCTTTGTTGCGAGAGCGTGACCTTTATTTCGGTGAAATGGATCTAATGTACAAAGAGGATCCAATTATTTCTAAAATCGTCTCAGAAATTGTTGATGGAGCCGGAGAACAACCAACCGAAAAACTAGCAACGTATGGTGTTAGATATATTTTCTTAAATGAGCCAGTGGACAAAGAAGTAGCGCGCAAAATAGATGGCGTAGGGGGATTAGTAAGATTATCGGCCACTAAAGATGGAGTGCTTTGGAAGATAGCCGGAAATTCTGCTCGGGTGAAATTTATAAGCGCTGACGCAGAGCCAATTGCACTTGCCGCTAATCGAATTTCAGCAAATTTTAAAATTCCAAAGGCTGGTGAGGTCTTACTTGCAGAGCGTTTTAGTGATGGTTGGCGGTTGGTGGTGGATGGGAAGTTTGTAAAAGCAGAAAAAACGGGAGATGGGTTAACAAAATTTAAAGTCGAGGCCCCCGGCGACGCATTATTAATACATGATGGACCGCTGCAGAGAGCAGGAATCTCCTTACAACTATTGACAATCGGGTTAATCATATTTTTTGCCCTTCCACGTGGAAGAAAGAGATCAGAACTATCAGATGTCGAGTTGGCCAGATGATTAAACTCCAGGAGATAAGGATCAACCGGATACAGGCGATTGCAATTGCAGCAATTTTTACCGTACTTCTTTCGCAACTTCTTTCGGCAAAGCCAGAGATTAGAAAATATAGCGAAAATATTTCGCCAACGATTTGCCCATCAGAACCTACCGGAGTTAATTCCGTTGTTTATCTAGCTGCCAAAAAGCGAGGGGTGGCAACTGTAAAAAAGGGAGAAAGGAAATTTAAAACCCTAAAAACTACTTCCATCAGCATGGGGAGTTATGCACAAGAGGTAGAAGGGTTGGGCGCAAGCCCTCTATTAGTAAATGTGAAACCACAAAGCTGGATTGCTCTGGCGCAATGCACTCCGGCAATCAGCGAAAAATGGGTTTTAGGTGGAATATCTACGATCTCCAGTATCGGATATTTTCAATTTGTGAATCCAAATCGGAGTAAAGCAGTTATAGATTTAGAAATTTGGAGCGAAGATGGGAAAGAAAGTAATCAAAGTTTAGTTATTTCGGCACAGAGCACCCGAATAGTCCAACTAAACTCATTGATTACTAATAAAAAGTTTCTAGCTTTCCATTTAATTGCTAGAGCTGGAAGGTTTTCAGCTGTTTTGTTTGATGAGCGGAAAAAAGGTCTTGCAAAATTAGGTGGAGATTTTGTTACACCAACTGCGGTACCAAATAAGAAAGTATTTATTACCTCGATAATTGGAAAAAGTAAAACTCAAAAGGTTAATTCACAATTTCTACGGTTACTTGTACCAGGGGAGGCAGATGCCGTAGTGAAAGTTACTTATTTAGCAAAATCTGGGATTTACTCACCTGTCGGTTTGGCAGAGTTAAGAGTTCCTGCCGGTAAAGTTGTCCAAATCCCATTCTCAGCCTTACCTTCAGGTAGATTTTTTGCTTTGCAGGTTGATGCAACTGAACCAATAATTGCATCAGTTTTTTCGAGCGTAAAGGGATCGCTCTCTGATTTCGCTTGGAGTTCTGGAAGTGAAGCAATTAACGCTCAAAATATCGAAGCAATAACGGTGCCTGCGATTGGTATGAACCTTAATGTTTATACAGAAGATAGTTCTGTCGTTGTAGAAACAACAAGTAATCGAAAGAAAGTAGCTCGGAAAAATTTATCTGGAATCGATACGTGGAAAATCCCGGCCAATGTAATCTCAATTCGAATAATTCCTGGGGCTAAACCGGTATACGCGAGTTTTTCACTGTTGGATTCTCGAGGAGTCTCAGTAATGGCGATTAGGCCAGTTACGGCAATTGAGCGCTCAGCACTTCCAATTTCAGATAGCGAAGTTTTGACTCCAAGAAAGTAATTTTAACTTTATTTATCGCGCCAATCCCAAACTCTCTTAATCAAAACGACTACCTTAGATACATGTCTCGTACTGAGCCCACTCACTCTTCGCGGCCATCTAGACCGTCTAGACCGTCTGTGCGCCGCTGCGCCAAAATGGGATGTAGTGAACCGGCAGTTTCGACTTTGACATATATCTATTCAGATTCAACAGTAGTGCTCGGACCGCTAGCAACATTTGCCGAACCACATAATTATGACCTTTGCAATGTTCATGGAGAAAAACTAACCCCACCACGTGGATGGGAGTTAATTAAATTAGCGGCGGAAGAGTATTCAACTGGACCAACTCATGATGATTTACTTGCGATCGCTGAAGCAGTGCGCAGTGTGGCTTCGCCGCAAAAAGAAGTGATTCATCCATCACTTGGCCGTCGAGGACATTTGCGCGCACTTCCATCGGATTAAAGTTATGAAATATGAATTAAGTTTTATCGATCAGATTATAAAAGCATACGATGTCCGAGGTTTAGTAGAAAATTATTTAACTCCAGATTTTGTTTTTGATGTTGGTCAAGCATTTGCAATGTTAGTGAAAAGTGAATGCGTCGTAGTTGGTCACGATATGCGACCTTCGTCTCCCGAATTGGTTAGAGCATTTAGCGAGGGAGTGAATTTACAGGGGACTGATGTAATTAATATTGGTCTTTCTTCGACAGATCAACTTTACTTTGCGACCGGTAGATTAAAGATGCCTGGAGCTATGTTTACCGCAAGTCATAATCCGGCTCCTTACAACGGAATTAAGATGGCCCAGGCATTTGCAAAACCAATCGGTCGAGATTCTGGTTTAAATTTTATTCGTGACGTTTTATTAAATGGAAATTATGCAGTTCCCGACAAAAATAAAAAAAGTGAAGTCACTTTTCAAGATTTACTAGTTGAATATGCAAAATTTTTAAATGATCTAGTTGATTGCCGAAATATTAGACCCTTAAAAGTTGTTATTGATGCAGGAAATGGAATGGCCGGGCATACGGCCCCGAAAATTTTTGCTAATTTACCAATAGAGGTTATTCCAATGTTTTTTGAATTGGATGGAACTTTTCCAAATCATGAGGCTAATCCCATTGATGCCGCCAATTTGGTTGATTTGCAGACTAGCGTGCGATCAAACCAGGCAGATTTAGGTCTTGCATTTGATGGCGATGCTGACCGCTGTTTCTTAGTGGATGAAAAAGGTGATGTTGTTGATCCATCCTTATTAAGTGCCCTCATTGCCCAACGCGAAATTGCTAAACATCCAGGAGCAAATGTTATCTATAGCCTCATTTCATCACGCATAGTTCCAGAGGTAATTTTAGCTAATGGTGGCACTCCACTTCGCAGTCGAGTCGGTCACTCATTTATTAAGGCGATGATGGCTGAATCTGGTGCTGTCTTTGCAGGGGAGCATTCTGGCCACTTTTATTTTGAGGAGTTTTGGGGCGCCGACTCGGGAGCATTAGCCGCTCTGCATACATTGGCAGCTCTTGGATCTGCAAAGCAGGGAACAACTTTGTCGCAACTATTGGCACCATATGCAAAATATGTGCAAAGTGGAGAAATAAACACCAAAGTTCCTGATATCCAAGCAGTTATTTCAAAAGTTAAATCCCATTACCTCAATCATGCTGATCTGTTAGAAATTGATGAGTTGGATGGATTAATGGTCATTACTAAAAAATGGTGGTTTAACTTAAGAGGGTCAAATACAGAACCACTTTTACGGCTAAACGTTGAGGGGGACACTGGTGTAATAATGGTCTCTATACGGGACGAGGTCTTGGAATTGATTGCTAATTTAAAGTAAGTTCAAGTAAGTTAATTAAACAAGTAGAACGGGATAAGTAAATGAGTATCGACCCAAAGATATTAGCGGTGCTAGCTTGTCCTGAGTGTCACGCGCCCCTAGAAGAGCTCAATTCTGAATTACTATGCGTGAAATGTCCGCTTGCCTATCCAATTCAAGATGGAATACCAGTTTTACTTATTGATCAAGCACGCAAACGTTAATTAGGTATGAATTTAAGATGAGTGAAATTAAACAACTTAACGGAGTTGTGAAAACTTACGATTGGGGATCACATTCGGTATTAGCGGGCAACCGGGGAGCGGAAAATAGTAAGCAGCCTGAAGCAGAGTTGTGGTTTGGAGATTTTCCAAATGGAAGACTCCCTGTGCTAGCGAAAATTTTGGCAGTAGAACAGAGTTTATCTTTGCAAGTTCACCCAAATAAATATCAGGTAAATAAAACTCCTGAACTATTTTCAGATGCAAATCACAAACCGGAGATGCTTGTAGCGTTATCAGATTTTTATGCGTTAGTTGGAATCGCTGGCGAAAGTGAAATTATTGAGGCAGTTAACTCAATGGGTTGCGTAAGCATTTCAAATTTCCTGCTTCCAAAAATAAAAAATGGCAATTCAACAAGTGATCTGTTGAAAATTCTCCTAGGGGCTCCTGATGATTTGAATTTAATTCCCGATTTGATCAGTAACTTGCGAAAAGTGGCGACTCCTAACGATAGGCAAAAATGGAGTTTAGAAGTCGCTAACAGATACCCAGATCGACTTGATGTGCTCGCAACGCTGCTTTGTAATTTTGTAAAACTTGCCCCGGGGCAAGGCATCTACGTGCCACCGCGGACAATCCATGCATACTTAAACGGCACCGGGGTTGAAGTAATGGCGGCAAGTGACAATGTGGTTCGCGGTGGATTAACTATTAAAGCGATCGATCTAAATCTATTTTTGGAGATCGCAGATTTATCAGCTCAAAACTTAGAAAGTTATTTAATAGCTCCAGAGGAGTTAGTAAACGGGCAAGCGTGGAGCGCTCCGGAGCTAAAATTGCTACAACTTCCGTTGTCTCATAACCCTAAACCTCATCAAATTACTACTGAGTCGATCGCCTTCGTATGGGGCGGCCAAGGGGTAGTTAGTAAAGAAAGTGGGGAGAGTTCGATCACCATTGGTGGGGATTTAGGCGCAATTATTCCAGCAGGGCAGTTTGAATATGCTGGAACTGGTTCCCTTTGGTTGGCGTCACAAGGTTAAATCCGGCACTTATTAGTAAGGTTAGTGCTCTAAACCTTGGTCAATCCGATTAACTATTGACCGATTCGAGTAAGGATTCAAGTGACCGCTACCGCCATAAACAAGACCGAAAAATATGATGTTGCTGATTCAACTCTTGCTGTTGAAGGCAAAAAGAAAATTGAATGGGCCGAGCGAAACATGCCAGTACTGGCACAGATTCGCACTCGATTTGAAAAAGAGAAGCCTTTTACTGGGGTTCGGATTTCTGCCTGTATGCATGTAACAACTGAGACTGCGAATTTAATGCGCGCACTTGCTGCCGGTGGTGCCGAGCTTTCACTTTGCGCCTCAAATCCACTTTCAACCCAAGATGACACAGCAGCAGCACTTGTCCACGAATATGGGATTAATGTCTTTGCACATAATGCAATCGATCGTGATGGGTATTACCGACACATAAATGCTGCACTTGATTTGCAGCCAAACTTAGTTTTCGATGATGGTTGCGACTTAGTAAATACCCTGCACACCACGCGGCGTGAATTACTTCCAAATGTATCTGCTGGGTGCGAGGAAACAACCACCGGTGTAATTCGTTTGCACCAAATGGCAAAGGATGGCGCACTGACTTTTCCAATGATTGCAGTCAATGACACTGATACAAAACATATGTTTGATAATCGTTTTGGAACTGGTCAATCAACATTAGATGCAATATTCCGTGCGACAAATACTTTGATTGCTGGAAAAATTGTTGTTGTTGCCGGATTTGGTTATTGCGGTAAAGGCGTTGCTGAACGTGCAAAAGGCATGGGAGCAGATGTTGTTATTACCGAAATAGATCCAACTAAAGCATTAGATGCGATGATGCAGGGCTACCGCGTATTGCCCATGCTCGAAGCTGCAAAAGTTGGCGATATATTTATAACGGTGACTGGAAATCGCGATGTACTACGTGAAGAACATTTTGCAGTGATGAAAGATGGAGCAATTACCGCAAACTCAGGACACTTTGACATTGAGATTGATGTCGCGTGGCTAGAAATAAATGCGAAAAAGAAGAATTTGAAGATCCGACACCAGACCGATGAGTATGTAATGGCTGATGGTCGAAGAATCTTGCTACTTGCTGAAGGTCGTCTGGTAAATCTTGGAGCGGCTGAGGGCCATCCGGCTGCGGTAATGGATATGTCCTTTGCAGATCAGGCGCTGACCGCTGAATGGTTAGTAAAGGCGGGCAAAGGATTGAAGCCTGGGGTATATGACGTACCTACTGAGATCGATAAAGAAGTTGCCCGCTTGAAATTAGCCAGCATGGGTGGGGTAATTGATTCATTAACACCAGCGCAAGAGCTCTACTTGAATTCGTGGGAGCACGGCAGCTAATGACTCTGATTATGGTCGTCGATGATGACCAGGATCTTGCAGAGATGCTCGCTATCGTCTTAACCGGCGAAGGCATGGAAGTTGATTTAGTGGGGCGCGGAGATGAAGTAATGGAGATATTCCGCGCCACTCCACCAGATTTAGTTTTACTAGACATCATGTTGCCAGGAATTGATGGTATTGAAGTTTGTAAGCAAATTAGAGCTGAATCTATGATTCCAATTGTTATGTTGACCGCAAAAGGGGAAACCGCAGAGATTGTAAAAGGGTTGGAATTTGGTGCGGATGATTACATCGTAAAACCATTTCAGCCAGGGGAGTTAATCGCTCGAATTAAAACTAGATTACGCCGCATCCCTTCATCTACCGCATCTTTAAATCTCGGGGAAGTAAGCATTGATTTTGTGGCTCATGAGGTTAAGCGTGATGGACGAGTTATTGCACTGACACGACTTGAATTTGATTTACTAGCAGCTCTTGCAAAGGAGCCAGGTAGAGTTTTTACTCGGGATGCTTTGCTATCTGAAGTTTGGGGCTATCGACAAACAGCCGATACTCGATTAGTCAATGTGCATGTACAGCGACTTCGCTCAAAAATTGAGCGCGATCCCGATAATCCAGAATTGGTAATGACAGTGCGTGGCGTTGGCTATCGTGCTGGAAATTTCATACAAAGTAAATGATTTAGCCACCATGAAGAGAACATCTTTGGCTGTGCGGGTGGTGGCAAGCACGGTCCTACTATCCACGATCGCTATATCGATTCTTGCTTATGTAATTCTTATCAGCGTTCAAAACGGTATTAAGGATTCAAAATTAGATTCAGCGCTCTCTGAAAGTCAATCTGCAATTTATCAAACAGAGTCACAGTTTTCATTTCTGAGTACCCAATTAAGTAGTTCCTACAAACTGGCGTTAGACAACGTAATAAGTAATTTCACGCCCAACAACCAAGGTGCAAGTGGTCGTGAAGTAATTTTGATTCAGCAGAATTCGCCACAAGGGAGTTTGCTCAAAACTGAACGAAGTACTAATTTAGTTTCCAAAAATTCTATTCCCAGTGAACTACGAGCTCGAGTACGTGCTTCGTCAGATTTACAACATAGTAATGGAAATATTGTTTCCCGTGAAAATATTTCGCCGCTACCAGTCGCAGTATCTAGCCCTCGAGCGTTAATCATTGGCGGAAAAGTTTCGTTGCCTACCATGGGAATTTATGAGATTTATTTTCTTTTTAATACTGAAAATGAGTATCAAACTATTGCACTAGTACGCAGCACTCTCTTAGTCGGTGGATTATCACTTATATTGTTGATTGCGATTATTGTTTTAGTTGTAGTTCGCCAGGTTGTCCGGCCAGTTAGATCTGCAGCTCAGATCGCTGAAAAATTAGCTGCTGGACAGCTTGAAGAAAGAATGAGCACGGATGGTGCAGAAGAGATTGCAAGTCTTGGAAGCTCTTTCAATGACATGGCTGATGTCCTGCAGGAACAAATTTTACGGCTAGAGAATTTATCTAGAGTGCAACAGCGCTTTGTCGCAGATGTTTCACATGAACTCAGGACTCCATTAACAACAATGCGAATGGCAGCAGATGTTCTATACAGAGCAAGAGATAATTTTGAACCAACAATCTCGCGAAGCGCAGAGTTACTTTTGTCCCAAATTGATAGATTTGAAAATATGTTGAGTGAACTCCTGGAAGTAAGCCGTTTTGATGCAGGTGTTGTGCGGCTAGAGCCAGAACTTCTTGATTTCAAAGTTGTAGTACGTCGGAGTATCGACGCTCTGGTGCCAATTGCACATGATTATCGGATTGACATTAATGTGACTGAACCAGAGAAACCAATCTCAGTGGTTTTAGATCCCAGAAGAATTGATCGAATTTTGCGGAACTTGCTCATCAACGCTATAGAACATGGTGAAAATAAAGATATTGAGGTTTTGATCAGAGCAACTGACCAAACTGTGGCAGTGAGTGTGCGAGATTTTGGAGTAGGTCTAAGAAAGAGTGAATTGAGTCGAGTTTTTGATCGGTTCTGGCGGGCTGATCCGGCACGGGCTAGAACCAAAGGTGGAACCGGTCTTGGACTTTCAATCGCACAAGAAGATGCTCAATTGCATGGCGGAGTTATTGAAGTTTGGGGTGAAATTGGGAAGGGAGCGCAATTCATCTTTACCTTCCCGCGGGAGCGTGGGCAAAGTTTGCACGAGCGACCTATTCCAATTTTGCACATAGCGGGATAATCCGCAAAAAAGATTTACCGGTTTTTAATCTTCTAATTTTCTCGATATTACTTGTATATGAGAAAGTCGTTTTACCCACTTTTGGATCTGGTTTATCCAAAAAGCTGCCCTGGCTGTCATTTACCATCAATAAGCATTTGTGATTCTTGTAAGAGTTTTTGGCAGCAACCACCAATAAGTATTACTTTGCGAAAAAGCCAAGTCTCAGATCTTTTAGTTGTTTCAGTTGCACAATATCGAGATGAAGTGCGTGCGGTATTGCTAGCTTACAAAGAAGATGGCCAACGTGAAGCCGGAAAAGTTTTAAGAGAAGCGCTACTTCAAGCCCGTCGTGGAATTAGCAATCCTTCAGTTTGCGCCTTTGTCCCTATTCCCTCGAATCCCAAATCAGTTCGGCGAAGAGGTCGCGATTTCATGTTGGATCTTTGTAATCAAGTGGCAATTCAAAGCGGTGATCAGGTCTTATCGATTATTAAAGTAAATAGAGATGTACAGGACCAGAGCAAACTTAGTGAAAAGGAGCGTTCTCAAAATTTGGTTGGTGCTTTTGATTGCACACCAAAAAATTTGAAGTTGTTAGCAAAATTTCCGATAATTCTGGTTGATGATTTACTGACGACGGGGGCGACTTTACGAGAGGCGCAGCGGGCCCTACGTCAGCGCGGCCTCATACCAATTGGGGCCATAACGGCAGCCCATACGGCACGGTTAGTGCGTAATTAAACCTTAATTAAGCCCTAATTAAGCGGTCGATAAGCCGGGAATAAGCCGAATAATTGGAAGCCAAGTGCCCCTCACGATTAGAGTAGGCCTAGGTTATTACCCTCCATTTTGATCGAGCGTTTACGAGAAGGTGTCCGTGGTTGCGATATTAGACAAGATCCTGCGTGCAGGTGAAGGACGCGTCGTAAAAGATCTCCAAAAGGTCGCTAAAAAAGTTAATCTCTTTGAACCTTCGATTTCGGGCTTAACAGATGAACAACTTCGAAATAAAACCGTTGAATTTCGCCAGCGCCTTAGTGAGGGCGAAGATTTAGATGATTTACTCCCAGAAGCTTTTGCAGTTGTGCGCGAAGCCGCTAAGCGAACTTTGGGTCAACGTCATTACGATGTTCAACTTATGGGAGGCATAGCACTCCATCGCGGCAACATCGCTGAAATGCGCACAGGTGAAGGTAAAACATTAGTTTCGACATTACCAGCCTATTTAAATGCGCTAATTGAAAAAGGCGTCCATATTATTACGGTAAATGATTATTTAGCAGAACGTGACAGTGAATGGATGGGGCGTGTACACCGTTTTCTTGGATTGAAAGTCGGAGTCATTGTCAGTTCAATGGATCCAGCAGAAAGACGCGAAGCCTATGCTTGCGATATAACTTATGGAACAAATAATGAGTTTGGTTTTGATTACTTACGCGACAACATGTCATGGTCGATTGAAGATTGCGTTCAGCGTGAGCATAATTTTGCGATTGTGGATGAAGTTGACTCAATTCTGATTGACGAGGCTCGAACTCCGCTAATCATCAGTGGGCCAGCAGATCGCGCAACAAAATGGTATTCAGAATTTGCAAATATTGTTACTCGCTTGCAAGCAAATGCACATTACGAAGTCGATGAGAAGAAAAAAACTGTTGGCGTTCTAGAAGCTGGAATTACCGAAGTGGAAAAAGCACTTGGAATTGAAAATCTTTACGAAGCAGAAAATACACCACTTATTATCTATTTAAACAATGCACTCCGGGCCAAAGAACTCTTTAAGCGCGACCGTGATTATGTGATTATGAGTGGAGAATTACTAATTGTTGATGAGCATACCGGCCGGATTTTGCATGGAAGGCGTTATAACGAGGGACTTCATCAGGCACTTGAGGCAAAAGAAAAAGTGCAGATTAAAGATGAGAATCAAACATTAGCAACCATTACCTTGCAGAATTATTTTCGACTATACGAAAAACTTTCTGGTATGACTGGTACTGCCATGACTGAAGCTTCTGAGTTTCACCAAATCTATAAATTGGGAGTTGTGCCAATTCCAACTAACCGACCAATGCAAAGAATAGATTCCTCAGATTTAATTTACAAAACAGAAATTTCTAAGTTCAATGCAGTTGTTTCCGACATAGTAGAGCGAAATAGAAATGGGCAGCCCGTCCTAGTTGGCACGGTAAGCGTTGAGAAATCAGAGGAACTTTCTGGACTGCTAACAAAACGTGGAATAAAACATGAAGTTTTGAACGCAAAACAGCATGAGCGAGAAGCAACAATCATTGCCCGTGCGGGTTGTAAATCCGCCGTAACAGTTGCTACAAATATGGCCGGTCGTGGTACAGATATTATGCTGGGTGGAAATGCTGAATTTTTTGCCGATTTTAATTTGCAAGCACGCGGTTTATCTCCTGCGGATAATCCCGAAGAGTATGAAGCGGCTTGGCCAACTGAAGTGGCCAATCAGAGAGCCCAAGTAGCCGCCGAACATGATGAAGTTGTTGGCCTTGGTGGTCTCTACGTTCTTGGTACTGAACGACATGAGTCCCGTCGTATTGATAATCAGTTACGTGGTAGGTCTGGTCGACAAGGTGATCCGGGTGAATCTCGCTTCTACCTTTCGTTACAAGATGACTTGATGCGTCGGTTCAATTCAGCGCTTGTCGAAAGATTTTTAGGGGCGGCCGGAATTCCTGATGATGTTCCAATTGAGTCGAAGATGGTCAGTAACGCTATTCGATCAGCCCAGACTCAGGTAGAAAGTCAAAACTTTGAGATTCGTAAAAATGTTCTTAAATATGATGATGTTCTAAATCGTCAGCGTCAAGTAATTTACAAAGAAAGACGCGAAGTTCTAGAAGGTGCAAATCTTCAAGCACAGATGACCACATTTATTGAAGATGCCGTTGCGACATCTGCAGCTTTCGGAAGTTCACAAGGCTTCCCGGAAGATTGGGATCTGGAAGCACTCTGGGTTTCATTGCATGGCATCTACCCAGTAGGAATCACGGTAAGTGAGTTGGAAGAAGAGTGTGGTGGCAGATCTGGGATTTCAAGTGAATATTTACAGCAATCACTTGTAGAAGATGCATTAAAAAAGTACGCAGAACGCGAAACGTCGCTAACTCCAGTCATTATGCGCGAACTTGAACGAAGAGTTGTTTTATCTGTGCTTGACCGCAGATGGCGTGATCATCTTTACGAGATGGATTACTTACAAGAGGGAATCGGTCTTCGTGCCATGGCACAACGTGATCCACTAGTGGAGTATCAAAAAGAGGGATACGAATTATTTTCTGCGATGATGGAAGGCATTAAAGAAGAGTCCGTTGGATTACTTTTCAGTGCTGAAGTCTCAGTTGAAACAACAAATGATGGAGAACAGATTCAGGCTCGTGGTATTGCAAATCAAGAAGAAGATCGAGAATTGCAATACTCCGCTCCAGGTGAATATCAAGCTCCACTAACAAAAACAGATAACGTCTCCCGCAACTCACTTTGCCCCTGCGGATCTGGTAAAAAATACAAACGGTGCCACGGAGATCCTCGTAACCGCTAGTGCTTACAAAATCTGCAGACAAGTACATAGCCAGCGACCATCCAGAGCTTCAAATCTAGCCATCAGCGCACGTTTTCTAGCCGGACTGTGTAGCAATAAAACTACTTCCATGCACTCTTCAGATGGTTTGCCAATGTGCAATTTTCCAATCTTAGGAATTGTTTTTTTAGGATGAATATTTTCAATTAGATAAGTAAAAACTTTCCGCGAGCACCAACGTGATAATTGAGCGATTGGACGAGTCCCAGCCATAACCTCTAGCGCCAGGATAATAAACCTTTCCGCCCAAACACCTCCATCGGGAAGATCTAAGATTAGTGTGGGCTTTATATTTAACTTTCGATCTAACTCTCCATCTAAATCATCAGGTGTAGGAATAAATCCAAGTTCTGATTGCCTTATCGATGGTGCAACTCGAAAAATTAATCCGTGGTGTGTGCTTAGTGTTGGAGTTGTAATCATTTTTCCCTGCCCTTCGAGTAAAAAGAGCATTGCTTTTTTCTGATCTAAAAAACTCCACCAAAGAGTTCAATTTCTTTCATCCTTTTGGATGACTGTGGGAAAGGTTCTATTAATTTCGCCGCGTTGAAGTATTCAAGGGGAGTGCGAATTAAATATTTATTGGGAGGGTGTCTCGTAATCTCAGCTTCCATAGCCTTTTACCTAGTTGCCAGTAATTCACCCGAATCAGCAACTATGTGGGCGGCCAAAGTAAATCTTGTTCCTGGACAATTGATAAGTAGCAATGATTTAGAGATCCGCAGAGTGCGTTTTGAAACTCAATCTCACTCATATCTTTCAGCTGATCAATCCATCACTGGATTGATCATGGTTCGCTCAGTGTTAGCAAATGAATTGATTCCAACAATGGCGATTTCCCAAGACTTAGCGGCACTTAGCAATGCCTTGATTGTCTTGCCAGTTGGCAGAGAGTATATTTCTAGCGTTTTACATTCAGGAGAGCAAATTGATCTTTACTCTGTCTCCAAAGAAAAACCATTTAAAGCAAAATTAATTGGAAAAGATCTAGGGCTTTTAGCATTTAATGAAAAAGGAATTGATTTTAATAACTTAGTAAACCTGACACTGATAGTCCCAATCGAAGAAGTAGAGCTGCTTTTAAGTAATACCCAAGAGGGGAATTTTAGAATTGTCCAACATATCGTCGGATAGAAAAAATTTATTTAAAGTTATCACTGCGATCTCAACGCCAGCGATTGAGAGCAAAATTATTCGGGCTTTTGTCAAGGTTGAATGGAATATATCTGAAAGATTGTTTGATTTAAATAATTTTATTAATGATAAGTCAGCAGATTTTATTTTAATCATTACTCCTGATCAGAAAAGCATAAAAGAGATTCAGGCAACTTGGATAGTAGGAATTGGAATCGAAACGGATGAGAGATGGAAAAAATTTAAACCAGATTTCGTGATTTCACTTGACGAGGTAGAAAATCTTCCATTGAAGTTAATTGCGAGGATGGATGAAGCAAATTACGAGGAGGTAATTGTTGGCGCTAAAGAGATTTTATTTTTAGGGAGTAAAGGCTCACCTGGTACTTCAACTATTGCCTGGAATTACGCTGGAGAATTGGCTCGAAGTGGCCAGAAAGTTTTGCTTGCTGAAGAAAATATCGATGGGGCGGAAGGTGCTCTCTTTTTTGGTTTTGATGATCAATGTAGAGATAGATCTATCTCTACTGCTATCACTATTCGGCCAAATTATGATTTGCTTTGTAATCCTCTCGTTCGTGCAAGAAACGAAATTACAACTCCCCAAAATTGGGCAGCGCTAAGAAGAAAATGCCAAGAGCAATACACACAGATCGTAATAGATGGTGGCATATTCGAGTTCGAAGAGGCGTCACTTTTACAAAAATATTTTATTAGTCGTGCCGAAAAGATTTTTCTCATTGGTCAAGCTGATATTTTTTCTTTACTAAGGTTAAAGTTGATGTTTAACTACATTCAAGATCTTAATAATCCTGCCAAAATATCAATCGTCGTAAATAAATCTAAAGCCAATGTCAATGCCAAATCAAATCTGCAGATAAAGAATCAATTAGCGATATCGGGTGATTCAGATATTCTATTTTTGCCCAGAGCTGACCGACTTTTTGCGGAGTGCGTTAGAGATGGCGTGCTCATAAGTGAGGTTAAAGGCAGTAAAGCCGCTTCGCAATCAGCGCTACTCAAGCGGCTCCATTCCTGAAGCACAACCAACGTGAATGGTAATTCTGTAGGCTGTGCAGATGCGAATCTACCTGCCTGCCACACGCTCCCATCTTGAAACTTTGGTGAGTACAGGTCTAATAACGATTACAGCAGGGGTTGCAGTTCCAGATAAATTCGATATTGAATTATCCGAGGAAGAGTTGGAGTACGAAGCCAGTGAACGTGCGCGTGATCTTTCGCGCGGCAGTGATCAAAATTCACATGGCTATGTGTTGGCAGTCGAGTTGCCAAGGAAAGATACTGAACAAGGTGTAAATGGAGAGATCACCCTCAGCAGACCGATAGCAATCGATGAAGTTGATTCGCTTTTACTTTCACTGCCTGGAGATGATGAGTTGCAATGGTTTGCCACCCAAGAGATTGATTTATATTTAAAAGGGCAAGTAGGTTAAAGATGTCAGGCATTGAAGAGTTGACGAGTGCTAGTGCACTAAGTGATTCAGATCTAAAGAGATTGCAATCTTTGATTGCAGAGTGGCAGTTGTTGGCCGATTTGTCATTCGCTGATTTATTGCTTTGGGTTCCAATTCGCGAAAAAGTGAATAGTTGGCCTGAGGGACATGTAGTAATCGCACAGATGCGACCAACCACCGCAGCCACAGTTCATCCCCGAGATTTGATTGGCAACAGAGTTCGGTGGGGACAACGCGCAAGAATAGATTCAGCACTTTCTCAAGGCGAAATATTTTTAGTTGGCGAGCCTGAATTAGTTGGGGAAATTTTAATCAAAGAAGAAAGTATTCCAGTTGTAAATGATGACCGAGTAATTGCTGTCATCTCACGGCATAGAAATGCCGAACTCTCGAGATCTTCTGGTCGACTCGAAGGAGTTTATCGAGAGACTGCTAATGATTTAGCACGAATGATAAAAGAAGGATCATTCCCAATTGAAGCACTCGCTTCTGAAGTAACTCCTCGTGTGGGAGATGGTCTAATAAGATTAGATGTAAATGGAATGGTTACTTTTGCTAGCCCAAATGCGATTTCAGCTTTTAGGCGGTTAGGTTTACAGGGTGATCTTGAGTTACAAAATCTTGGATTAATTGCAGAAGAGTTATTAAGCGAAAGTTCGGCTCGACTGCCGCGCGATGAATCCTGGCAAATAATTTTGAGTGGGAAAAATGCGCGAGAGGTAGAGCTAGAGAATAAGCAAGGAACGGTTGATTTCTACATACTTCCGCTTGTCGCAGGAGCGGACCGAATCGGTTCATTAGTTTTAGTACACAATGTCACAGAACTTCGTAGGCGCGACAAGGAGTTAATCTCAAAAGATGCAACGATTCGTGAGATTCATCACCGAGTAAAAAATAATCTTCAGACAGTTTCTGCGCTTTTGCGGCTTCAGGCAAGACGTTCCGACAATGAGCAAGCCGAAGCAGCAATTGAAGAAGCGGTCAGACGTATCGCCTCAATTGCATTAGTGCACGAGACTCTTTCGACCAGTGCTCAGGAAGTTGTTGTATTTGACGACGTGTTAGATCGATTGATATCTGGATTAAAAGATGTCGGCACCCGCCGAGAAGGTGTGGAAATTTCACGAATTGGAAAATTTGGAAACTTACGTCCTGAGATTGCAACGCCGTTAGCTTTAATACTTACTGAATTGATTCAAAATGCGCTGGAGCACGGTTTAGTAAATACCGGGAAACAATTAATTGTTTCAGTTAGTAGAAATGATCAAGAATTACTTATCGAAGTTATCGATGATGGCTCGGGATTGCCTGAGAATTTTTCAATGTTGACTTCCACAACTCTTGGATTACAAATTGTTCAAACGTTAACAACCAATGAGTTGGCCGGAGAGTTAAATATAAGTAAAAATCTTCCAACTGGAACTAAAGCAGTTATTCGATTAACGGTTTTCTAGATTTTCAAAAGGATTTGGATTTTCAATTCCACGTGCCCGATTACGAGCAGCTCTACGCTTAAGAGCACGTCTCTCATCCTCAGATAACCCACCCCATACGCCAGCTTCTTGCCCGCTCTCTAATGCCCATTTAAGGCAATCAGCGGTAACAGTGCAACGCGCACAAACTACTTTTGCTTCTTCAATTTGGGAAAGCGCTGGACCGGTATTTCCTACTGGAAAGAAAAGTTCGGGATCTTCATCGCGGCAGGCTGCCTCATGGCGCCAATCCATCATGGCTCACCACCGCCTTGTCTCGTTCAATTATCGAGCGTTGTAATTCAACATATTTAAATGCTTCAAAAGAGTATGCGGCACTCAAGTGAGTATTGTCGCGCTCAATTTGGTCCAGTTCAAGGACATTTTGATATGAAGAGTGGTAATCCCTCTCACATATCCGACATATATCTTTATATCTGGTGCCCCCGGCAGGATTCGAACCTGCGCACCCGCCTCCGGAGGGCGGTGCTCTATCCCCTGAGCTACGGGGGCAACTAATTGATCAGGTTATCAGCCCAAAGTGTGCGCTCTGAACTCATATGGCAGAGTTAGCAATTATGAGCCAATCATTGAGTAAGGCGTACTTTGGTACAGGCTGTTTTTGGGGCGCTGAAAGGCGTTTTTGGAGGATGAGCGGAACTTCAAATACCGCTGTTGGTTATATGGGTGGCCAAAGGGCAAACCCAACTTATGAGCAGGTTTGCACTGGGGCAACAGGTCACGCTGAAGTCGTGATGGTGGAGTTTGATTCAACACAACTTACCTATCTGGAATTACTAAAAGAGTTTTGGAATATGCATGACCCAACAACTTTAAATCGCCAGGGTGGAGATATTGGCACTCAATATCGCAGTGCGATTTTCTATACCACCGAAGCACAAAAGGAAATCGCTCATAAAACTTTTTTCGAATATCAAGAAGTGTTAACGAAAAATGGTTTTTCAAAAATTACCACTGAAATTTTACCAGCGCCTGAATTTTGGTTTGCTGAAGAGTACCACCAGCGATATTTAGAAAAAAATCCAAATGGATACGATTGTCATTCCACAACTGGAATTGCATTTCCTGAAACTGCTCATGAAAAAATCTAGTCCCAAGAATTATCCAGTAGTTCTCGATGAGAAGAAATTAAAAGAAGAGCTAGATCCAATTTCTTATTCAGTTTTACGAGAAGCAGCCACTGAGCGTCCATTTACGGGTAAATACACAGATGAAGAACGTTCAGGTATATATCGTTGCAACGCTTGTTCTGCACAACTTTTCACAAGCAAGGAAAAGTTTCATTCAGGTTGTGGCTGGCCAAGTTTCTATGCCCCAAAAGAAGATGATGCCGTAGAACTGATTTCTGATTTCACTATGGGAATGAAACGCACTGAAGTTAGGTGTGCTGCCTGTGGTTCGCATCTAGGACATGTTTTTGAAGGTGAAGGTTATGAAGTCCCAACAAATCAAAGATGGTGCATAAATTCAGTATCGCTAGATTTAGAGTTGAATGATTAACGATTATCCAATGCACGCCAGCAGTACCAAGCCACAACGCTTCGATATGGTCGCAATTTTTCTCCCTTAACTCCTAACTCTTTTGGAGTTAATTCTTTCCGTGAGTTGTGAATCAATTCCCAACCTTTTCGAACTCCAAGGTCGCCTGTGGGCCAGATATCTAAATGACCAATTTGAAAGATCATAAACATGTGCACCGTCCATTCACCGATTCCCCAGATTTCAGTTAGTAATCTTAGAATTTCTGCATCTTCAAAATTATGCAACTCTTCGATTGGCAACCCAGAGATCACTGAATCTGTTAGTCCTAAAATAGTTTTAGTTTTTGCACCAGAAAGTCCTACTGCACGAAGATTCTCGACAGATTGCAATTCAATTTTTTGTGGTGTTATTTCACCACCAACTAATTCTTGTAACCGCCCATGGATTGTGCTTGCCGCCTTCCCTGATAATTGCTGGGAGACTACAGATGAAACCAATGATTGAAAATTACTCTCTTCAGAATCTGCTCGGCCAATTGTGCAAAGTGGATTGATTGAAACTACCGCCTCGAATTTCGGATCAATCTCACAGATAGTTGCACTTATTGATTTCATTTTCCGTGCTGAAATTAGCATTTACCTACTCTAGACTTAGCCACCATTACTTACCAGGAGAGAAATGACACCAGTTAGCGTTTGGGTTATAACGATTGTGATTTTGCTAGCTGTGCTTGCTTTGGATCTAGCATTAGCGGTAAAGAATCGATCTAAAGTTACCTCCACAAAAGAAGCTGGAATTTGGATTAGTTTCTATATCTTAGGCGCAATAATATTTGGTGCGACCCTAAGCACCAGTAATAATCCAGCATCACATAGTGAATTTTTTGCTGGTTGGTTAACTGAATATTCTCTCTCAGTAGACAATGTATTTGTTTTTATTATTATTCTTACCAAGTTAAAAGTTGATAAAACTCAAGCCCAACTTGTTTTACTTTGGGGAATTATCATGGCGCTGGTACTTCGCGGCGCATTTATAGCAGCTGGCGCGGCTTTGATTCACAGATTTATTGCAATATTTTTCGTCTTCGGACTCTTCTTGCTTTACACAGCTTGGCATTTGGCTTCGGAGAAAGCAGATAATGAAGACGAGCAGTGGAAGGAAAGTAAATTAATTACCTCTCTGAGAGCTCGAGGAGCGTCAACTCTTAAAATTGCCCTAGTTGCCGTTGGAACGACAGACGTCTTATTCGCCCTAGATTCGATTCCAGCTATTTTTGGTTTAACAAAAGACCCTTATATTGTCTTTACTGCGAATGCTTTTGCGCTAATGGGATTACGTCAGCTTTATTTTCTACTTGGAGATTTCTTAAATAGATTGATTTATCTATCTAAAGGTCTTTCCATAATTCTTGGATTTATTGGCCTCAAACTAATTATTGAAGCGCTACATGGAATTGGAATTCATGACATTTTAGGATTTCACATCCCTGAAGTATCGCTAGCGGTAAGTCTCGGTGTAATTGCTTCAGCATTAGGCGTCACCACACTAATAAGTTTGGCGGTTACTTCAAAACGTAACTAGAATTTGCCAGATATCTATGGGGGGAGTGAAGTGGCTACTACGACAGTTTGGGCTATTACAATCCTTGGATTACTTGGGGTACTAACACTTGACCTGCTTTGGGCGATCAAAAATCGGAATAAACCAACTGCTACTAAAGAAGCAGGCGCTTGGATCATTTTCTATATAGTTGGCGCGATAATTTTCGGGTACTACTTGGGAGTTTGGAAATCTACTCAAAGTCGTGAAGAGTTTTTCGCAGGATGGTTAACTGAGTACGCACTTTCGGTAGACAATATTTTTGTCTTTGTAATTATCTTATCTAGGACTCGCGTTGAAAAAGAAAGACAACAGCTGGTATTACTGATTGGAATTTTATTAACTATTCTGATCCGCGCTTTATTTATTCCAGGCGGCGCAGTGTTGATTTCAAAGTTTTCAAGCATCTTCTTTATCTTTGGTGCTTTTTTAATTTATACGGCATACCAACTATTTATTGAAAGTGTGGATGAAGAGAAAGAATGGAAAGAAGGCAAGCTAGTTACTGCTCTGCGCAATCGAGGAGCCAGCACCTTTAGAATTGCTCTAGTAGCTTTAGCGGTGACTAATATAGTGTTCTCTTTAGATTCGATCCCAGCAATATTTGGATTAACTAAAGATGCTTACATAGTTACAACTGCAAATATTTTTGCACTTATGGGGTTGCGCCAACTTTACTTTTTAATCGGTGGTTTATTGGAGCGATTAATTTATCTATCAAAAGGCCTATCAATAATCCTTGGCTTCATAGGAGTAAAGTTAATTTTTGAAGCTTTCCATGGGGTAGGAGTTGATGCGATTCTTGGCATTCATATCCCTGAGATCTCTTTGGCAGTAAGTTTAAGCGTGATAGCAGCCTCATTAGCTGTCACAACAGCAGTAAGCCTTTCAGTAACCCGTGGCGCACATAAAAAGGAGTAATAAAGATGTCTACCAAAGAGTATGCAGTAGTTACCGGCGCAAGTAGCGGGATCGGTGCAGCAACAGCACGACTGCTCGCAAAAAATGGTTATCACGTGATCGCCGCTGCTCGCCGCGAAGATCGATTGATCGAGCTTGCGAAAGAAGATACAAATATCGAGCCTTTTATTTTGGATGTTACTGACCAAAAGAGTATTGATGGATTAACTGCCCACTTAAAAGGTAAACCAGTATCTATACTGGTTTCAAATGCTGGTGGAGCTTTTGACGGATTGGCCGTAACGGATGCAGATCCAGAACTTTGGATGAAGACTTATGAAGTTAATGTTGTTGGATCAGTTCGAATGGTGGCCGCAATAACTCCGATGATGAAGAGTTTTGGCCGTGGACATATTGTGATCATTTCATCAACTGCCGGACATATTGTTTATGAAAATGGTGGTAGTTATACATCTGCAAAAGCAGGTGAAACTGCGCTCGCCAGAACGCTGCGACTGGAATTATGTGGAGAGCCAATTCGGATCACTGAGATTGCGCCGGGCATGGTCAAGACCGATGAATTTGGAATGGTGCGTTACGGTGGCGATGTAGAACGGGTGGCCAAGACTTATGAAGGTGTTGACGCGTTAACAGCCGAAGATATTGCAGAGGCGATCAGGTGGAGCGTGATGCTTCCACATCACTTCAATATAGATTCGATGGTAGTGCGACCGCTTGCGCAAGCCGCCCAACATAAAGTGCACCGGGTGCCATCAACCAAATGAAACCTATAGAGGCAGATTCTCTGGCTCAACTTCGCCAACGTAAGAGTGCGAAGTGGCGGGCGTTTCCAGCAGATGTGCTTCCATTGCCAGTTGCTGAGATGGATTTCCCGATTTCAGATTCAATTAAAAAAGTTCTTCACGATTTAGTAGAACGATCGGATTTAGGTTACTTGGCTGCGGTTCCTGAATTGCCAGAAGCTTTTGCAGCTTTTGCAAAACGTAGATGGAACTGGATAGTAGAACCTGAGCATCTGCATTTAGGGACTGATGTTGGTGTAGTTATTGTAGAAATTTTAAGATTGCTCGGAAAACCTGGTGATCGTGTTGTGATTACCACCCCTGTGTACCCTGCTTTTGCCTATTGGATCAAAGAAGTACATCTGGAAGTTGATGAGCGTCCGTTAATTGAAGAAAATGGCAATTGGCGTCTAGATTTCGAAGCTATCGAAAAAGCTTTTGCCGATGGTGCAAAATTTTTCTTAATGTCTAGCCCGCACAACCCACTTGGATTAATTTTTGGAAAAGAAGATCTTACTAAACTTGCTGAATTGGCAAAAGCCTACGGTGTTGTAATTATTAGCGATGAGATTCATGCACCACTTACATATACGTCTGGAAAATTTATCCCCTTTTTAAATGTTAGCGATTCTGCCAGGGAAGTCGGCATCACTGTTACTTCGGCAAGTAAATCTTGGAATTTAGCCGGATTAAAATGTGGTTTCTTTTATACCCAAAGCGAAAAATTACGGGAAGATTTAGCGCCGCTTGCAATGGGTATTCATCATCGCGCCTCAATCACGGGGGCATTCGGAATGGTGGCCGCATTTAATGATTCAGATGAATGGTTAGATTCCGTAATAGCACGACTGGAAATAAATAAAAAACTTATCGATGAATTAGTTAGTGGTACTCCACTCAAAGTAAGCAATCCACATAACAGTTATTTATCTTGGATTGATTTCAGATCCACGGATCTAGGTGATGATCCCGCTGCTGTAATATTAGAGCGCGCGAAAATTGCGGTAAATAGTGGTTTAGCTTTTGGTGAACCAGGTAAAGGTTTTGTACGGCTTAATTTTGGAACATCAGCTGAAATATTGCAAAGTGCATTTTCCGGAATAAAAACTCTTCTCTAGCCATGATTTATGATGTGATAGTTGTTGGTGGTGGCCACAACGGATTAATTGCTGCTTCTTATCTTGCAAAAGCTGGAAAATCAGTTCTTTTAATCGAAGGCAAAGACCATCTGGGTGGTGCATCTATCAGTTCTCGCACTTTCCCAGAACATGACGTTCGGTTATCTAGTTACTCATATCTGGTCTCATTGCTTCCCGATAAGATCATAAAAGATTTAGGCATTAAATTCACCACAAAATCTCGACATATCTCTTCCTATACTCCAGATTTTCGCGATAACAAGGATTGCGGCTTGCTTGTAGAGCGAAATGTTGGAGTACTCTCGCAAGGATCTTTTAGAGGGTTAACCGGATCAGATCATGATTTTTTTGCATGGAAAAAGTTTTATAGTGAAGTTGAATCTATTGCAGAAGTGATTGCACCAACTTTGCTAGAACCGCTTCCATCCGTAAAAAGTTTGAAAAGTGAATTGGGAAGTGACCGGTTATGGCATGAAATTTGCGAGCAACCTATTGGTCAAGTCGTGCGGGAGCGGTTCTCAGATGATTTAGTTAGAGGCGTAGTACTGACAGATGCTTTGATTGGAACATTTACCTCCGTTGATGATTTGCAAGCAAATATCTGTTTTCTTTACCACTTGATTGGCAATGGAACCGGAGAGTGGAAAGTACCTGTGGGGGGCATGGGCGCACTTGCTGAGGAACTCGAAAGAGTTGCTATCTCATCAGGAGTTCAGATAATTAAAAATACTAAAATTGCCAAAGTACTTCCCGATGCAAAAGGCGTTGAGTTGCAAAGTTCAACGGGTATGAATTACGCCGGGCGAGATTTAATTTGGACTGCATCACCCACCGCTCTTGCTTCGGCTCTTGGAAACCAAAAGCCAAATTTGCGTGATGGCTCACAGATCAAAATAAATATGTTGTTGAAGAAATTGCCAGAATTGAAATCTGGAGTGGATCCCAAATTGGCATTTGGTGGAACTTTCCACATAAACGAGAGATTAAGTGATCTTGAGAATGCTTTTAATGTTGCAAAGCAAAATCTATTACCTGATGTCATTCCATCCGAAGTGTACTGTCACTCGATTACAGACCCATCAATTGTTGGAGAGAGTGGGTTGCATACTTTGACTTTGTTTGCACTCCATACACCTGCTGCACTTTTTGAAAAGGATAGAGTTGCAAATACTAATTTGGTAACCCAACGAATTTTAAATGGATTAAATCAATATTTAGTAGAACCGATAGAAACTGTCTTGGCCGAAAATTCAGATGGAAGTAAATGCTTTGAAGTAAAAAATCCACTGGATTTAGAAGCGGAGATTTTTCTTCCACGTGGAAATATTTTTCATGCAGATCTAACGATGCCATTTGCAACTGATGAAAGCATGGTTGGTGAATGGGGCGCGCAAAGTGGGACCCCACATATCTACCTAGGCGGGGCTGGTGGTCAACGCGGTGGCGGTGTTAGTGGAATTCCAGCGCACAATGCGGCGATGGCCCTACTTTCAAAGAGTTAATCACCTCAGATAGGCTCACTGGGTGAGTAAATATCATCCTGAAACTGAGGCCATTATCGGTGGCCGCCCAGATCGCGCACCAGGTGCAGCAGTTAATGGTGGGATTCAACTCTCCTCAACTTTTTACGTCGGTGGGGAAAATAATTACGGACGTTATAACAATGAAACTTGGCAAGATCTTGAAGCTGTCTTAGGAAAATTAGAAAATGGGCAAGCATTAATTTATGCCTCTGGACTAGCAGCGGTCACTGCAGTCTTGGATTTGATTCCTGGAGGCGGAAAATTTGTGATCCCAACTGCTTCATATTTAGGAACCGGGGCGCTAATTGCAGAATTAGAAAAAAAGGGGCGGGTAAAACCAATCTGGGTTGATATTACAAAAACTGATGAAGTAATCGCGGCACTCGATGGTGCACAAATGCTTTATTTTGAATCACCTACAAATCCATTACTTGATGTCGCTGAAGTTCAAAAATTTATTGACGCAGCACGGACGCGGAAAATATTAGTAGCAGTTGATAATACTTTTGCAACTCCGCTAAACCAAAAGCCTCTAGACATGGGCGCAGATGTGGTTATTCACTCACTCACAAAAGCAATCTCTGGACACAGTGATATTTTGCTTGGTACTGCTATAACTAAATCGGTAGATCTTTATGAAAAATTGTTGGTTCATCGCAAATTTCACGGCTCGATCGCAGGGCCTTTCGAAGCATGGTTGGCGCTTCGTGGTGTGCGGACTTTCCCGCTACGCCTGCGACAGGCAAGTGAGAGTGCCGCTATTTTGGTGGAGCGATTAAAAAAAGATCCAGCTATTTCACGGGTACGGTACCCAGGTTTTGGTTTTATGATCTCAATTGAATTCCATGGAGGAGCCGCAGCTGCCGACAAAGCTTTAGCGGCCGCAAAAATTTGGAGCAATGCAACAAGCCTTGGGGGAGTTCAATCTCTTTGGGAACGACGTCGGTTGCATCCAGAAGAACCAGATACCGTTCCAGAAAGTTTGATTCGAATGTCAGTCGGCTGTGAACATGTTGAAGATTTATGGAGTGATTTAGCGCAAGCATTACTTAGTTCGAAAAAATAGTTAGTAAAAACACTAGAGAGGATACAAAATGAGTCAAGAGCCATTTCGTTGGGGAATTTTAAGCACCGGAGGTATAGCTCAACAATTCACCAGAGATGTTCAGCGGTTACCCGATCACAAAGTTGTTGCAGTTGGTTCACGTACCCAGGCTAAAGCTGATGAATTTGGCGATATGTTTCATGTGCCAAACCGTCATGCATCTTATGAATCTTTAGTAAATGATCCTTCCGTTGATGGAATCTATGTTGCTACCCATCATCCAATGCATAAGCGGGACACAATATTGGCCCTTAATGCTGGGAAACCTGTTCTTTGTGAGAAGCCATTTGCAATGAGTGCAGCAGAAACAGCAGAGATGATCAGTGTTGCTCGTTCAAAGAATTTGTTGTTAATGGAAGCTATGTGGGCAAGGTTTTTGCCACATATGATTCAAGTTCGTGAAGTTATTAAAAGTGGAGTGCTCGGTGAAATCATCAGCGTTCGTGCAGATCACGGCCAATGGTTCCCAGCAAATCCAGAGTTCCGTTTGTATAAGCCAGAACTTGGCGGCGGTGCGTTATTTGATCTTGGAATTTATCCAGTTTCATTCTCATCAATGGTTCTTGGTACTCCAAGTCGAATCACAGCGCGCAGTACAAAAGCTTTCACAGGTGTCGATGGACAAACTTCGATTTTGATGGAGTTTGCAAGTGGAGCTCAAGCTTTGCTAAACACCACAAACCTTGCAGCAACTCCAAACCGCGCCCTCATTGTTGGAACTGAAGCTCGAATTGAGATAGACCGCACCTTCTATGCACCAAGCACTTTCCGCGTTATCAATAATAAGGATCAAATTATTGGTGGCTCAGATAAGAAGTACGCAGGCCATGGTTTACGTGAACAGGCTATTGAATTTGCACGTTGTGTTCGTGCAGGATTGAAGGAATCACCGATTCTTCCGTTGGATGAGATTCAGTCAATCATGGAAACTATGACTGAGATTGCTAAGCAGATTGGTTTAACTTATCCAAAATTTGCCGAGTAATTAATTTAGCGGTGCTTCGTAGTGAAGCACTTTGCCAGGATTGAGAATCTGGTGGGGGTCAAGTGTGCGTTTAATCGCATGCATGACTCCCACTGCTTCTTTTCCGGTCTCTGCAATTAGAGCGTCAATTTTTCCAGAACCAATTCCATGTTCTCCGGTGCAAGTTCCGCCCATCTCAATAATTGTCATTGTTAATTTATGAGTTAATTCGCGCACTTGTGCAAGCTCTTCAGGTTTTTCCGGATCAGTAATAATCAAGCAGTGGAAATTGCCATCGGCCACATGTCCTAACACTGAGTAAGGGAATCGATCAGCGCGCAAAATCTCATCTGCAGCTGATACTGCTTCAGCCAATTTAGATAACGGCACCGCCATATCCGTGCTCACTCCGCGCTTTCCAGGGTTTGCGGCAATGCCAGCCCAATAAGCATTGTGACGGGCTTGCCATAATTTTCTACGGGCACCTTCATCAGTGGTCCATTCAAATTCGGATGCACCAAATTCAGTCACAATCTCTTTTACTGATTGCGCATCTTCTGCAACGCCTTGTGGACTTCCATGAAATTCGAAAAATAATGTCGGTGTTTCAGTCAAAGTTAAGTTGTCATGTGCGTTTACATTTCGAATACATTTTTCATCAAGAAATTCACATCGGGCGATCGCAATTCCTGAACGAACAACTGCGATTGCCGCCTCAACTCCTTGCGATAAAGTTTTGAAACGAACAACTGCTGCGGCCATTTTCTCTGGTATTCCATTTAACTTCAGAGTTAGTTCAGTGATAATCGCGAGCGTTCCTTCTGATCCAACAATTAATCGAGTTAAGTCATAACCGGCTGAAAGTTTTCGGGTTTCGCGCCCAGTTCTAATAATTGTGCCGTCAGCCATAACGGCGGTCATCGCCATAACATTTTCACGCATTGATCCGTAGCGCACAGTTGTTGTCCCAGATGCTCCAGTTGCTGCCATTCCGCCAAGGGTTGCATCTGCACCAGGATCTACCGAAAAGAAAAGTCCGTGCACTGCTAATTTCTCATTAAGTGCAACACGATGCACACCAGCCTCAACCCGTACCAATAAATCATCAGGGCGAATTTCAATAATTTTATTCATCGGAGTTAAATCAAGACTGACTCCACCATGAAGTGGAAGAACATGCCCTTCAAGAGAAGTACCTGCTCCAAATGCAATAACTGGAATTCGTTGTTCGTTGCAGTAACTCAATACTCGAGAAACTTCTTCGGTGGTGCGTGCCATAACTACAGCTGATGGGCGCACAGGAGGAAATGCAGATTCATCACGACCATGTTGATCAAGAACCGATTCATTAGTACTGACTTGACCTGCAACAAGGGTTTGCAGATGCGCAATTTGAGCGGGGGTCAGATCAACTCTGTGCTCTTCCATGAGGCAAGCCTATGGGTTAAATTACCCGCATACTAAATATTTCGGGGAGCAGGTCAAAAATGCCATTAGATCCTCAGGCTGCTGCTTTTTTGGCAATAGCCAATGATGGAAATCCACCAGATATCTCTGAGGTTCCAATAGCGGAAACTAGAGCTGGTTTGCAGGCCGCAAAGTTTATGAGCGGAGCTCGTGAAGATGTTGGACAAGTTACACATACATTTGTTCCTGGACCGACTGCTGATTTGCCAATTCGCATATTTACTCCAAAGGGTTCAGGTCCTTTTAATGGTTTAGTTTATTTTCATGGTGGTGGATGGTGTGTCTTTTTTGATGAACTCTACGAACCACAATTGCGATCATTGGCAAATTCTACAAATTCAGTAGTAATTTCGGTAAATTATCAGAAAGCACCAGAACATAAATTTCCAATTCCTTTTGATGATTGCTATGCAACGCTTGAGTGGGTTTTCCAAAATAGTGAATCACTAAATATTATTCAAAGTAAAATAGGCATAGCCGGTGATAGTGCTGGCGGAAATTTAGCATCCGCAGTTGCGCTTAAAGTTAGAGATCAAGGCTTGCAAAAACTTGCTTACCAACTATTAATTTATCCTTGTAATGATCGTAAGTTTGATTATCCATCGATGCTTTCAAATGCCAAAGGGTATGGATTGACAAAAAAAGGAATGGAGTGGCTTTGGGAACAGTACCTAAATGATAATGATGATGACCAAAACCCATATGCAATTCCTCATGTGGCCAAAAGTTATAAAAATTTACCTCCAACAATAATAATTACTGCAGAATATGATGTATTACATGATGACGGTGAGGAGTATGCACAGAAATTGATAGCCGATAACGTGCCGACAATCTACCGAGATTACCCAGGTCAAATCCATGGCTTCTTTAGTTACTCTGAAGATATCGATGCGGGGAAAAACCTCCGAAAAGAGTTTGCTCAAGATATAAATGGCATACTTAGTGCAGGTTAATTCTTGCTTTAATAATTAGGGAGATCAGATGTCTGAGGAGTTATACATAGCCGGAAGTTGCAATATCGGCACCCGTGAAATTATGCGCCGGCGGATAGTTGCATTATCTGGACTGATTTTTGCACTTATTACTGCCTCAGCTGTGCTCTCAGCGGATTCACCTAAATCAGCCAGATGGGCGGTTTTCGTTCCACTTTTAGTGGCAGCTATCGGCTGGATTCAATCACGCCGCAAATTTTGCTTGGCCTACGGATTGGCTGGGACATTTAACTTTGGACGAATGGGCGAGATCAAGCGGGTAAATGATCCGATTTCACGAAATGCTGATCGCAAAACTGCTTTAACCATTTTGCTGCAATCCCTAGCGCTCGCCTCTGTCGTCACGCTGGTTTTTTACTTTTTACCAATCTAACCAAAATAACTAGCCCCGCTGTTGACATATTAAATAGGTACCGGCACGGTATGCCTATGAATGGTCAGACCAGTTCCTTAAGTGTCAGAGATCGCGCCCTCACGCCTCCAAGTGGAAATGATCTAGAGATTGAACTTGAAGAGTTAATTTTTTCAGAGTGGGCAAACCCTGGTGATCGCCTTCCTTCTGAACGTGCGCTCGCCGATCATTTTCGGGTAAGTCGTCCACTGTTGCGTGAAACATTACGGGCGCTTGAGGGTCGGGGATTAATTCGAATTGAAGCTGGACGCGGAACTTTTATTGAGGACTTGACTCAAATCGATCCCACCAGGATTTTGTCCGCTGCACGTCAAGGATCGATCACTCCAGCACACTTAATTCAAGCGCGGTTGATGATTGAATGTTCAGCAGCTGCGCAAGCGGCACAATTTCGTTCAATTGAAGATTTGGATGCATTGAAACTTTCGCTGTACGAAATGCACAACAGTAAAGATGCCCAAGTTCATGCAAATGCAGATATGGATTTTCATCTTCGCGTAGTGACTGCATCACAAAATCCGGTCACACAATTGGTATACGGATCAATTAAGAATTTAGTATTTGGATTAATGACCCGAAGCGCAACAGATAACACAGTTACTAAAGAGGGCCTGCCGCTTCATGATGATGTCTACCAAGCGATTGCGGATAAAGATGCAGTTCTCGCAGAACAGGTAATGCGCAAAATAATTTTAGTTTGCCAAGAACATTACGGTGATGATTTAAATTTGCCTCTTTCGACAGTTTTAAATCGCAGAGCAAAGAGCAATCCAGAACATAAAGCATTATTAAACGCGGCTAGCAAAGTGGTCCGGCAACCACTGCAGAATTCACATAATTCACATAATTCAGCGGGACGACAAGGTGGGATCACTCGGTCCAGTGGCGTAAGGCATAAATAGGACGATTTTTTGATCCTATAGGAAAGACCGCTTTTTAGATCTCAGATTTATAACGATTGCTCAATATAGGATCTTTTTTAGCCAATAGCCCGCTCTCACGTTGCAACCCTGTTGCATTTACCAAGATAATTCACCAAAACGAGGTGGAGCATTTCATCTCAGATGGACTCTAAAGGGGGCCGTAGTGTCAAAGCTTAATTCGACTCGCAAGGCTGCCGCAGTAGTTGCATCACTAGCACTCGCTTTTGGTGGAATTTCTGCTGCTACCAGCTCTGCAGCAACAGTTGCTAAGGATTGGTCATGTAAGCCAACCAAGGCAAAGCCAGTAACAGTTCGTATGATCGAGTACTTTGCAGGACCTGCACGTACTCCACTTCTAAACTCTTTTGCTCGTGCATACGAAGCAAAGACTCCAGGAGTGAAGATCGACCTTATCTCTCCATCACAAGCTGATTCACCTGCAAAGATCACTCAGCTGATTCAAGCAAACAACGTAGATATCGTTGAGCCAGCCGGTTCTATCTACAGCCAGGCAGTAGTTGCTGGACAGCTTGCAGATATTGCCAAGCAATTCAAAGCAACCAAGGCTTGGAAATATCTAACTCCGTACACCCAGCAAATGGCAGAACAAACCACCAAGGGTAAGATTTACGGAATCGGTAACGGTTACTACACCAAAGCATCATTCGTTCGCGCTGATCGCTTTAAGGCAGCCGGTATTGCAATTCCAAAGACTTGGCAAGACATTTACGACGCAAAGTCAATGCAAAAAGATAATCAATATGTTTACGCAATGCGTGGAGCAAGAGCTGCCCACTCACAAGCACTTTTTGCTATTCATGCTTATTTAGCACCAAACCTAAATGAAACTGGCTTACAGACTAAAGATGGCAAGTCAATCTTCGCAACAGCAGAAGCAAAAACTGCTTTGGACTTACTTCTTAAAATCTGGAAAGAAGCAGCACCTGCTGCATCCATCTCATGGGGTTACCCTGAAATGGTTAAAGGCTTCCACACTGGAGTTGCTAACTACCTAATCCAGGACAATGAAGTAATTCAGATTGTTGAAGAGAACTTTGAGCCATATTCGAAAGGTAACTGGGTCATGACCCAGATTCCAAAAGGCCCAACCGGTTACTCTGCACAGTTCATTGGCGCTGGTGGACTTTGGTCAATCACCCAATCATCAAAGTGCAAGAACGTAGCTCTTGGCTTCCTTGATTACATCACCCAAGACCCACAGCACGCATTATTTGCTCGTGCTTACGGTGTTGGTCCGGTAACAACCACTGCTGCAAAGGATCCATTCTTCAAGGAAGGCGCTTGGGCAATTTATTCCAAGATCAACGCTGATCCTAAGGAACTTAAGTTCAGCGGTGTTCGTGGTCCTAAACTGACTGAATGCTATGGAAAAGCCTATGCAACTCTGGATACAGATATGGCAAAGCTTTTCACTGGTGACAAAACCACAGCTCAGGTCCTAAAAGAGTGGTCAGATCTGTTGGGCGCACCGGCTTGCATCGATTAATTTCGAAGCAATACGCTAAAAGTTATAACTGCAACTTACTTTAAGTAGCAGAGATTCAGGGAGTGGCTGGTTATGAAATTAACCAGCCACTACCCCTAATATTAAGAAAATTTGCTTAACATAATTTTTTAAAGGGGTACGCATTTAATGAGCGCGACGATGCAGGGAACAAC
>Ga0214919_10000209_pt1 | contig 101400 bp, 83 predicted proteins | sample LL1503_MetaG_FD_177994 | JGI IMG/M metagenome (GOLD analysis project Ga0214919, IMG submission 177994) | Freshwater microbial communities from Lake Lanier, Atlanta, Georgia, United States - LL-1503 | ecosystem: Environmental > Aquatic > Freshwater > Lake | place: USA: Georgia | collected...
TAAATCAAATTATTAAAAATGGAGCAAACACTTATCCAACTATCTAAAAAAATACTATCTAATAATATTTTAAATAATATGTGTAATAGTAAATATATATTTACATTAACAAGTTATAGAAATACTTTAATACAAGAGGCAAAGCCTTATAGTATAGATACAAATGCAGTTGATGAATTTTTACTTAATTTAATGAAAACCGAATATTTTCCAGAAGTGCAAAAGCTTATCGAATATATCGAATCTATACCATTAGTAGAGCAAAAAACGCCCGAGTGGTTTAAATTGCGCGAGGATATGATATCGGCAAGTGATGCGGGTTCATTTCTTAGAAAAGGTGGAGGGGCATCCAAGGCATTAGATGCACTTAAAATTAAACTGGGATTAAAATCATATTGTAATTCTAGTGCTCCGCCATTGATGCATGGTAATACATATGAAGATGTATCTAGAGCCATTTATGAATCTCGTAATAGTGTAGTAGTAACTGAATATGGGATATTAAGTTCCCCCACGCCCTGTATTGGTGCAAGTCCAGATGGTATTATTACTAAATGTCTCAAAGACACATATGAATGTCAGGCAAAATTTGGTCGCCTTTTGGAAATAAAGAATCCGTATAGCAGAGTTATTGATAATACAATTAAACCTGAATATATGGTTCAAATATTACAACAACAATATACAACAGGAATACCCATTTGCGATTTTGTTGAAACGACAATTGTTGATTCATATTGTAATACCAATAATAGTAATTATAAACCCTATGCAAACTTGGCGGAAATGTTGGCTGATAAATTAGATAAAACTAACTTGTCATGGGAATCGCGTATTAAAAATAAAAATATTCCTTGCGATAATCTAAATAAATTTGGTAATGAAAAAGGTTTACTTATATGGTATAAAAAACAAATTACTTTTAGCGATATTAGACATAAATATGTATTATATCCTTTAACTGGATTATATGAACCAGAAACTATTGAAAAATGGATTGTCGATACAAATTCGGAATATTGGAAACAAGGTTATCAATATGTTTGCACTAAATTTTGGCGACTTGATGTATATTGTGAAAAAACAGTAGTATATGACCAAACTTTATTTGAGGGGGAATATGTTCCACAATTATGCAAAGTTTGGGATGTAATTAAATATTGTGTTGAATTAAAAGCAAAAGGAGGAGATGTTGCTAAATATATTGAAGAAATAGAAAAAAACAAAGATTCACCATTTTATAATGATAGTAAACGTAAGAAAAAAGTTAAAGTAAATGAGTCTTCTGATGAAAATAAACCAGATAAGGAAATATTTGAATTGGATTTTTAGATGTGTTTTAGATGTGTTTTAGATGTGTTTTAGATGTGTTTTATTTTTTTTATCTTATTGTGTTGTGCATTCCATAGGTCTAGATGATGCTCGAGGGTCATTATTTTCATCATCTTCGAATTCATCAATTATTTTAGAATCCCTATTGCACCCATCTGCCATTTTTTCAGTATCGTTAAAAGTTTCCATTTTTACTTCCATAATATCATCCTTAGGCATACTTTCATATTGCAAATCCCAAATTTGCTTTTTAGGCAAAGGTAAAATTTTTACCAAATATTTAGCCCTATCTTTATCTAATGTATTAGGAAATATAATATCAAAAATAATAATAAGGTCGCCATTTTCCGTTTGACAGTTCATTCCTTCGCCTTTTACAATCATTTTTTGATTAGGTTTAATAATGTCTTCGTGTGAAATTTTAATAACTCGTTCATCTAAATGTTTAAAATAAAATTCTGTTTTCATCAATGATTCTATTAATGTAATACTTTTTTTCATCAATAAATTATTACCTTCACGTCGAAAAGCCCCTTCCTCATTCTTACTATTTATAAATATAATCAAATCCCCTATTTCATTACAATCAGGAGTCCAATCGGATTCAGATTTAAATGTTATACTTGTTCCAGCTTGGGTTCCAGCTTTAACATAGCAATCAACATGCCGTTTGATAGTTATATATTTACAACCTTTGCATTTAATACATTCTTTACCTGCTTCTACAGATTTACCTTTACCAGAACATTGACCACATGTTTGCACGGTTTGTTGTATCATTGGACCCATTTGTGTCATTCTAACAATTCTCCCCTGACCATTACAAGCTTTGCAAGTTTTAATACAATCTTTATTCTGTGCGCCAGAGCCTTCACAAGTATCACAACATATTATTTTATTAAAATCAACAGGAATAGATTTACCATTATAGACATCTGATAATGTTAAATTTACAGTTAATTTTTTATCTGGACTTCTTATATCACGTTGTTGTTGTTGCGAACCTCCACCCATACCGCCAAACATATGTGCCATACCGCCCATACCTCCCATACCACCCATACCGCCATTACCTCCAAACATATTTTGAAACATATCAAATGGGTTCATACCTGATGGCATACCTCCAGAATCATTTTCTCCATCAATAATACCAAATTGGTCATATCTTTTACGTTTATCAGAATTTCCTAAAACTGCAAATGCTTTTCCAACTTCTTGAAATTTTGCTGTTGCATCAGGATTATTAGGATTACGGTCTGGATGATGCTTAAATGCTGCCTTTTTATAAGCTTTTTTAATTTCATCATCTGTTGCTGTTTTAGAGATTTCTAATATTTTATATAATTCGTCTTTGCTCATGTTATGTATTATGTTATGTATTATTTTTTTAGTCTGGACTCTTAATATTTAGTAGAGAAAAGTTTATTTTATATTAAACATATTAAATATTGTAATATAATATTTTTTTAAATGCAATTATTTTTTAATTTATAAAAAATAATTTTTTAATATTATTAAATTCAATAGATGATAAATTTGTAATAAAAGTTTTTAGGTATTCAAGTTTTGTTGTATCACTTTGCGTTTGCAAAATATGTGTATCCAGATATGAAAATAAATTTTCAAAATTATTAAATATTAATTCTAGATTATTCAATATGTATTTACTACAAATTATATATATACTAGATTTATTATGTTTTTCGTTAAAAAAATGTGTAATTTCTACTATAAATGCATCTAGATATATATTTGCTTTTTTAGTTATATATTTTTTATTATAATAGTTTTTATTATAGTTTTTATCATTTAATATATTATGTATTTCATTATTATTGTATGAGGACATATTTAATTTATTTAGCAATTTAAAAAATAATAATATAAGTGTTGATGGTTTAATATTTTTACATATATTAGTATTGTTTTTATCAAATAATTTAAAAATTGTAGGTTTTATATTTGAATAATTAATATTGCTAGACATATTGCCAGACATATTGCCAGACATATTGCTATTTATTTTATCTATAAAATTTGTTATTAAAAGACATTGTATATTAAGAATTATTTCAACTTTAATAATAAACTCTATAATCAAATTTAATATGAATTTTAATGTTTTAATAAATTTATATAGTTCCGACGTTTCACATATATTTAATGCATCATACATTTGAGAATCAGTATAAATTTCTATTGCATTAAGTAAAACTGCACTTGGTACAAATGTTGTTTCTAAGAATTTTAATTTCATAAATGTAATATAAGATAAATTAAATATATTTTGTTTTATAACAGTTTTAAGAATATTATTAAATCTGGCGCTATCATGGGAATTATCTAAACTATTAAAAATATCTATTTCATTAATAAAACTTATTTTTTTTTTATATAAATAATTATTCCAATCATTTATATCTAGTATAGTTTTTTTAGTATCTAGTATAGTTTTTTTAGTATCTAGTATAGTTTTTTTAGTATCCATATTTTATGTTATTACAATTATAAATTATTTTTATAAATTATATTTTTACTAGTAAACAATATTTTACAAAAATATTACTATATATTAAATAGATTAAATATAGATAAAACATAAAACAAAATACTCTAATATATAAAATGCCCTGTACAAATCACGGTCCCAAATGCAATGGTGATGAATGTGCAAATAAAAATCTAGATAATGGTTTAATGACCCGTTTATGGGGTCCCAGTGGTTGGTTATTTTTGCATTGCGTGTCATTTGGTTATCCATATAAAATAGATCCTACGAACCCTGAACATATAGAAAAGCAAAATGATTATTATAGATTTTTTTATTATTTGGGTAAAGTTATGCCTTGCAAATACTGTAGAAATTCTTATATGGAGTTTTTTACAAAAACGAGTCCAATGAATAAACTCGGTTCTCGCAAAGAATTTACAAAGTGGTTATATGATATTCATAATATGGTAAATGATAAACTAGGTGTTCCAGAATGTGAAAGACCATCTTTTGAAGAAATAGAGGAGAGGTATCAAAGTTTTCGCGCATCTTGTGCACCATTAACCGAAACGCAAAGGGCAAATAATGCCGTAAAAGGTTGCACTGTACCTGCAGATGGAATTTCAAAAAGAAGTGTTATTAAAGTTGTTGAATATGATAAAGTCCCTGAAACTACTAAAGCATCAGACTCACAAATGCAATCTATTCCAAAATCTGATGATTATTTTATATTAAATAAAAAAAAAACAGCCATAGTAGTATTATTATTACTAATATTCATAATAATAACATTAGTAATGAAAAATAAAGTAAAAAAGTAAAAGAATAAAATTCTTAAAAAAAATAATTTATATGTTTTGTAAATTTGTAATTTTAATTTGTAATTTTAATTTGTAATTTGTAATTTTAATTTGTAATTTTAATTTCTGTTTTTATTGTTTTTTTTTATTATTTTAAATATGCAAAATTATTAATATAAAAAATTGAACTTAAAACTAAAAATAACAATATATTATTAATTAATATAAATTAAAGTTAATACTTTCACAACTAATTTAAAGCTACTTTTAGATATTTGCCAAAAATGTCTAACAAAACTTATTCAACTGTTTGTAATGCAGAACCTGCAGTTGCAGTTGCATCTATAAAACCTATAGAATCTACAGAACCTACTGATATAAAATCTAAAAATTATGTTAGTAAAAAAACACCTAGAAATAATGATGATAATACACAATACAATAATGAAAATAGACAAAATCGTCAACAATATAATGGCGGTGGCGGAGGAGAAAGAGGAAGTGGAGGTGGAGGTGATAGAGGAGGATATAATCAACGTCAAAATGGCGGTTATAATCAACGTCAAAATGGAGGATATAATCAACGACAAAATGGTGGTTATAATCAAAGATATGATAATAGTGGAGATAATCAAAAATATGATAATCAACGATATGATAATAGTGGAGAAAACCGTCAACAAAATGGAGGATATAATAGACGACAAAATGGAGGTTATCGTAAAAATAATAAATATAATGATAATAGACAAGAACAAGATAATTATGATGAACAGAATCAACAAGAGCAACAATCTACCAAGGTTGATTCTAAGGTTGATTCCAAGGTTGATTCCAAGGTTGATTCCAAGGTTGATACCAAGGTTGAACCTACACCAGAAGAACTAATTGCATTAAAAGAATCTGATATTGCTAAACGCGAACAATGTATGATTCCTATTGAATCATTTGATGATTTATTAGGTCACCTTGATTTAAAAATAATTAGAGGTGTAATGGCATATGGTTTTGAAGAGCCGAGCCCTATTCAAAAGAAAGCAATTAAGCCATTACTTGGTAAATTTGACCTTATAGCACAAGCACAAAGTGGAACTGGTAAAACAGCTACATTTTGCATCGGAACATTGGGTAATATTGATTTTACTAAAAATGAAACACAGGCAATTATAGTTGCACATACGATGGAACTGGCTCAACAGATTGAACATGTATTTGCAAATATTGGCAAATATATTGACGTTCGTTTAGCATTAGCAGTTAAAACAATGTCAGTTCGTGAGAACATTGATGTTATTATGGGAAAAAATAATGATGGCTTATTGCCACATGTTGTTATTGGAACACCAGGGCGTATGTTAGATATGATTGCTAAAAAAATTATAGATGCAAATACAATAAAAGTTTTAATTCTTGATGAAGCAGATGAATTGCTTTCTGAAGGCTTTATTATGCAAATTAAGCAAATTATTAGTTCGATTAATGAAAATACACAAATTGGGTTATTTTCTGCAACAATGGATACAAGTTTCTTTAAGATGACTGAAAAATTCTTGCGAAATCCTATCAATATTTTAATTAATAAAGAAAATCTTACATTAGATGGTATTAAACAATATAATATTGAATGTGAAAAAAATGAATGGAAATTTGAAACTTTATGTGATTTGTATAGTTTATTTTCTACGAGCCAAACTATTATATATTGCAATTATCATCAAAGTGTTGAAATATTAACAAAAAAATTACAGGAAAAAAATTTTAAAGTATCTCTTATTCACGGAGGTATGGATATAATGGAAAGAGAAGAAGCAATGAAAAAATTTAGAAACTTGCAAACACGTGTTCTAATTTCTACTGATTTACTTGGACGCGGTATAGATGTTCAACAAGTATCAATAGTTATTAATTATGATATTCCTTTTAAGAATGAATCTTATATTCATCGCATTGGGCGCAGTGGTCGACATGGGAGAAAAGGAACTGCTATTAATTTGATTACTAATAATGATGTTAGAAGAATTGAAGAAATTGCAAAATATTATAAGACTACGATATTGCCTTTACCATCTGATTTAGAAAGCGTTTTTCAGAATAATTAGGCTTTATAAATATTATTGATTATATATTTATGGATTTGATTTAATGATTTCAGTTATATTTTGTTTAATTTTTTTATAATCTTTATCTGTTTTTTGTAATAATTGTAATAATTGTAATAATTGATAATATTTAAACTGTGATTTGTCAGCTCTATCAAATATTTTAATTGGATTATTTGTACTAATTGTATTAAAAGCTTTTTTTTTACTAGTTAAAAAATCATTTAGTGCTACACTAAAACTATCAATACTTGATTCATCATTTAAGTTATTTGTTTTTATATAATCATCTAAAAAATTACGTATTTCCACGTGAATTTCTTTTTCTTTAAGATTTTGTTCTATTTTTTTTTTAAATGCAGCATTATGTAGTTCTTGTTGTTCTGGAGTTAATGAATTAAAAACAGTTTTAGATGAACTAAAAGCAGTTTTAGATGAATTTATAGGTTGTAAAGCTGGTATATCTAGCATAGCAGTAGATGGTCCTCGAACTGACATAGCAGTAGATGGTCTAGCAGTAGGTAACATAGAAGTTCTAAGAGATGATATACGTTCTTGATAGTCTATATAAGCAATATGAGAAAGACTAACATATACTATACTAATAACTTTGGTCTTACCCTTTTCTGTAAAATTAAAAAATTTTTTGTTATTAAAAAAATTACATAATTCTTTTAAATAAGTGCGTATTTGTATTAAAACATCATCACGATCTTGTTGTTTTATATTTTCTCCATGAACTGTTTTTTCATTTTTACTATTATATTCTTCCGAATCTAAATACAATAAAATATTTCTACACAATATGTCTAATTTATCAATATCTGTTTTTTTAGTATTATTATTATTATTATTTTTATTAGTTTTATTATTTTTTCTTGTTACTGCGTTTTTAACTACTTTTGATGCTCTTTTAAAAAAACTGTTTTTAGGTTTATCAGAACTTTTTTTAGGTTTTAAATTCATTAAGTTTATTTTATCAAGAATTGTGGTTACTAATATGGATAAGTTGTCCGATATTACATGAAAATAAATATCAGGGTCAGCAATACGATATTTATAAGACACCCTACCAGTAGATGTGTTTAAATCAGATATAATTGTTTTACAAAATTCTTCATCAAAATAAGGTTTATGTGAATTTGCCCTATTTGACATACTTGCCCTACTTGACATACTTGCCATTTTATAAAATATATAAAATAATGTAAAATAATTTAATGATTTTGTAATATCTTATTGTAATAAAATATTTTTATTTTTTAGTAAATTAAATTCAAATATTTGTCCCAAAAATAAATAAATAAGTAAAATTAGTAATTCATTTGATTTTATAAAACTATTAAATTAAATTACTAAAAATTTAATATAAATAAATAAAATTAATAATATAAAGTTATAATGTTTATATAAATATAAAATGAATAAATTACCTACTTTTAAAATAAATGAAACTAAAAATTTTAAATTTACAAATGAACAATATTATAATCTTGAAAAAGAATACAATAGATATGTATATTATAAAGCTTTAATTAAACAGATTGAAAAACTATTAAATATTGTAGATACAACAGATTCTGCAAATAATAATCGCAAAAAATATGAAAATAAGAATATAATAGATAGATTTATATTAGAATGTATAAATCATGGTATTACCCCACATATAGAAAATGAAAATGAAAATGAACATGATTTGCAATTTGACAATCATAAAGAAACAAATTATGCCTTATTATCAAATAATCTATTTTTTAACAATATTTTAGAAAATACAGCAAAGTTGCACAATACATCTTATTATAAAAAAATGATATGTGAATATAATGAAAAAAAATTTAGATTAACTTCTGAAAAATTAACACAGTTGGATAAAATCATAATAGATGCAAATAAAACATTTACAAAAGAATGCGTTCTAGATAGTAATCTAGATAATATTAATATATCCAAAAATAAACTAAACCCTAAATATAAATATATTCCGTGTTCTATTATATTACAAACTAATGAATATTTTATAATAAAATATAGAGAGTATATAAAAATAATAAATAGTAATCGATATTATAAATTAGTGAAAAATTATGACAAACCGTATCCATATGATATAATAAGAATGCTTTTAAGATATAGTATATTTGATATGTCTAGCCAACAATGGAGTATTGGTGATAATTTATATGAAGATATAAGCGATATATTTAATATTAGTTTTGAAATGTTTTCTAGTCCTTTGAATTTCAATATGAATATGTTTTGTTCTATATTTTATGATACTGACCATATATTTGGAAGTCTTGGTAGTTTTTATAACCTTGATATAGACAAAATGTTATTTCAAAATATAAAGGGTGTGTTTTTTAATCCACCATACTTGCCAATTTTAATGAATAATAGTATAAATCAATGTATAAAATTGCTTGATAATATGAATAAGATTGATGTAGATTTTACTGTTATATCATTTTTACCCAATTGGGATGATGCAACTTATATTAAAAATTTTATAGGTTCTAGCTATACAGTTGAAACTAGAATAATACATAAAGGTAATTATATATTACAAGAAAAAGACAAAGGAAAATTAATAAATGGCACATTTGATTTATTATTAATAGTATTAAATAGTATTCATATGAAAATAAATTCTGAAAAAAAACAAATAATAGTTGAAGGTGTAGATAAAATTGTTGAAATAATGAAATTGGAATCTAGAGATAAATTTATAAAAAAATAAATAGACTTTTTAAATATCATTATAGTATATATAGTATAGATAATTTTAGATTATTTTACAAAATGTCTAAAGTAAAATTAATTACCATTAAACCAATACTAACACAAGATGAAATACACAATAAAGAAGGACATTATTTTCCAGAAAATCATTATACTAAATATAATCCAATTGTAAATAAAGATGCAGATGTTTATGGTATAGATGATGATGGTACAAAAAAACTATTATTTAAATTTAGAAAAAATGTTATTCCAGAAAAAATTTGTATAGATGCTTATAATGCTTTAGAAAAACATGCTAAACATAAAAATTCTAATAGAGGTGCTGCCGCTGGAAAATTATCACTTAGTAAATTACCTAAACACGTAGGAAAAATTATAAAGACTGATAATTTTCGCGTATTTTATAAAACCAAAAATGGTAATGTATCTAGAGATAATGTTAGTAATATTGCAAATAGTAATATTGCGGGTTATTATGATAGACCTGATAGGAATAATTATAATATGCAAAAGCAAACACAAAAGCAAACAAAAACTAAACTATCAGTTCCTATGTGTAGAACTACAAAATTTACAAAACAATATGTTGAAAAATGGAAAAATACAATACCATTGATAAAAGAAGCAGATAAATTATTTAAACAATTAGTGCCAGATAGATATAAAATACAATTAGCAAGGGCAAAACATACACCGGATTTTCAAATAGATAATACAGCATATAGCACAATTACGGTAAATTATAATTGGCGAACAGCAACTCATTGCGATAATGGTGATTTAGATGAGGGTTTTGGCAATTTAATTGTTCTAGAAAAGGCAAAATCGAATCATCCAGAGTGCAAAGGATTTACAGGTGGGTATTTGGGTTTTCCTAGGTGGGGTATATGTGTTAATGTAAAACAGGGGGATTTTTTAGCAATGGACGTGCATGAATTTCATTCTAATACACCTATTATTGGAGATGGTCGTTTAAGCGTTGTTTGCTATTTAAGAAAAAAAATGATAAATTGTAAAAATGCCGTAAAAATGCCGTAAAAATGCCGTAAAAATGCCTTATAAAACTATCTTAACTTTTACTCTTTGTTGTTTGTGTAATAGATATAGCTTTTGTAGATTGTGGATTTGATGTTTGTGGAGTTGTAGTTTGTTGACTAGATGATGCCTTTACCTTATTACTTTTACCTTTTTGTAAATCTGCATTTTTCATAATAAATGAAAAATCTTTAAATTTAGTAATATATAAATCCATATTACTATCTATATTTTGAAATTCCATTGCCACAAATTGACATCCAAGTTCAAATGCTTTTATAGGATCATAATTTTCATTGAAAAAATCACCCTCTTTATGTGGCACAATAATTGTAAAACCTTTTCTATTATAATCTATTAATGCTTGGTTATTAAAACTTGAATCCATAATAGTAGAATAATGTAATCTTTGCATTGAATGATTAGGATTATTATTTATATTATCCCAAGAATAATTAATTATTTCTTCTAATCCACTCCCTTGAAAACCATCACTTGAAAAAAATACTATTTTACCACCATTACTATTATTACCTGTTAATTGAATCATTGGAATGTCTGCAATATTGTCATTATTTTGAAAGCTATATGCATTGTCAAGTAATCTATTAGGAAAATATTTAGTTATAAGAAATGCAATTAGATTTAAACAATTTAAATTACTATTAGTATTTAAATTTAATCCAATAAATACGGGATCATCTGGATTATAAACTCCCTCTTTACCCTCACTTATTTTAAAGGCATTATTTGCAATAATTTCAAATATACTTTCCAATGGTGTATCAGTTATCATCATTTTCCATTCACCTTGTTTATAACCCATACTAACTACAGGATATGCTTTATCGCCAAATTCACTATTGAATATATTGAATTCTAAATATCTTACACCACTTTGCAAAAGCGCTAGAACAATATTTTCACTTGTATAATCATACATCTGATAGCCAGAATGCGCTGCATTATAAGCGCTAGATATATAAAAATCGCCCAATCTTTTTTTACCTAATTTTGAATAATCTAAAGATTTAATCTCTTGAAACCCTTGATATACTAACATTTTATCTATTGTTCTATTAACACGAAATGATTCTGAGAAAAAAAATATTATTATCATTATTATTAATGCAGAACTAAACCCTAATAATAGTAAATAGTTTTCCGATACAACTTCATATACACCTGCTTCCTCTTTTGCTGTCTGGAATAATATTGAATTATTATTTGAACTAGCATTTGCACTAGCATTTGCACTAGAATTTGCACTAGAATTTGCTGATTTATTTTTAATTTCTGTGCTTTTAGTTGATTTATTATTAAGAGATGGAGCACTTATTTTATTACTAGGTATTTCGTTTGGTGCTTTGGCATTATTTTTAATACCTGCAATAGAACTATTTGGAGTACTAGTTTTATTAGACATTTTAACTTTTAAGTTTTGTTTATCTAATAAACTACATAGAAAAAATAATGTAAAAAAAATACTAAAAAATACTAGAAAAATACTAGAAAAATACTAGAAAAATACTAGAAAAATACTATATAATATTTTATTCTGGAAAAGTATTGTATTTTATTTTAGGAATACTTAAAATGAAAAACAAGTAAAAAGCTAAATCAATCTAAATCAAACTAAATCACACACTAAATAACAAAAACAAATTTACTCCAATTCATATGTAATATTTATTTTGAATAGATTTGCATTTGTAGTAATATCTTTTTCATTTGCAAATTTTATTATTTTTCTATTTTGTAATATTAAATTTTGATTATTAATATTTAGTATTTTATAATAACCGTTTGAATTTTCAATATTAAAAATACTGTTAGTTGTTGGACTAATTTCTTTATCATAAAGAAAAAATGTATTTGGGTCAAATGAAACATATTTTTTCGTTTGTTTATTTTGTAATACAAATTGGTCTTTAAAAATATCGAAATTACTGGTTGAATTTGCAGGAATAGCATAATATAAAGTTCCAATCCTAGTATTATTTTCCACTACACCAATTATATTACCACCCATTGTTTTAAAACTACCATCGTAAATAGTTAAAAATTTGACTACATATTTAAAAGGCATTTTATGTATTATAAATGTCATATTAGTTTGCGCCTCAACTTGAATTATATTTGAATAGGCTTTTACTAATTTATTTTCAAATGCTATATATTTAGGATTCTTATCATCAACAAGTCTAATACTTACCTTTTCGCCATCAATTTCATTATCACGTATTTTTGGATTTTCAACATATAATGCTTGAGACATTAAGTCTTTGGTTTTCTTTGCTAGATTATCTAAATTAAATAATCCAGAATTAAATGTAATAAACTTATTAGGTAAAGATGCACTTTCTAAATATATTGAAATATTATTACCAGAGTTAATTTTGCTCTTTCTAGGTATAAAACATTGGTTAAGTCTTATATTATATTGTACTTTGCCATCTTGCGTTTTATTATTTCCTATAGTTTTTGCAACATTAAATCGCAAGTTTGTTTCTATTTGTGTTAAGTATGTATTTAGTAGGGAATAAGATTCAATTGCAATTAAACAATTATTATATTTATAAAAAAAATTATTCAATACATTATTATTTGGTTCGCTAATTGATTGATATAGTTTAAGTAAGTCTGGAGCAGGTGTTTCAACTTCGGAAAATCTTAAACTATCTGGTTTTAATCTAAAACTAGAATCTTTAAATATGGTTAGATAATTTTTCATATTAATATCGTTTATTTGAAAATTCATAGCAGTAATTTGGCATCCATAAAATATAGATTCTGCAGAATCATAATTTTTACTTATAACATCTTCTGGATAATGGGGTTTAATTATTGTCATACCAACTTTATTAAAACAAGTTAAATTATCTAAAATATCTTTATCATTCATTATAGTATTACCAATATTATCCGAATTCTTTATAATATAATCAATTGATGGATATTTTGCTTTGAATTTTGCATTACTTGCTTCTTGTTGTTTTGATGACAATTTTTTATTATAAGGATTTTCATATACTGTATCACTTGACATATTAAGAGGACCCAATTCGCTAAAATGATATATTTCAAAAAGTTTATTTGTTGGAACTATATATGGTTCTAATTTTGTGCCGATATATTCAGGTGTTGCAAATAATATAATTTTTCCTTGTAAATTGCAGAGTTTTTCCAAAAATATAGGAAATGTAATATATTTAGATGCATCAATTAATACATCACCTAAAATTTCAGCAATATTATCTGCCAAAGTTCTAAGGGTAAATGCATTAAATGTATTTAATACTAAATGTATTATCAATGGATAATTTATAGGTTTGTTATTAAATTTAAATACATTTGACCTAATTGTTTTTAATACTGATTTAATTTCTAGAGTATTTAAACTAGTTATTAATTGTTGTCCATATACTGCTGTTCCAACAACAGGTAAAGCCATATTACTAACATCAGATTCACAAATAGGTATTTGAATATATCTAGCTCCAGAGTTTAGAACTTCTGCTATCATATCATTACTAACATAATCATAATGTTGATTACCAACACAAGGGGTCATAAAACTAGAACTTATATAATAATCGCATAATTTATATTGTTGTGTTTTATCAGTATTATAACAAGGTATCATAGGTTGTAATTCTAATTGTGATTTATAATCCATATTTTTAATAACATTATTAGTTCGCGAATCAACATTATATTTATAAAATATATATGCAAGAAAACAAAGTATTGGTACTACAACAATTAGATATATTCTCAAGTTATTATTCATTTTTTCTTTTACATTTGAAATAATATTATCAACTAATGTTGGTTTTCCTAAATTATTATTTGTTTGCATTTTACAACTTATTTTCTTTCTAATAAAAACAAAGAAAAATAAATGCAAAATATAACAAAATATAACAAATTATAAAAAAAATATAAAATATATAACAAATGCAAAATATATAACAAATGCAAAATATAAAAAAATATAAAATATATAACAAAATGAAAAACCTGCAATACTTTGCAATAAGTTTGCAATACTTTGCAATAAGTTTGCAATACTTTGCAATAAGTTTGCAATACTTTGCAATAAGTTTTCAATAATTTTGCAATACTTTATTTATTTGTCCAAGTATGATTACAATTACAACATTGATATTTGAAAGTTAAATCACTATCATTTATTTTTTTATATAATACATTATTAATATTTGCCTTAGTTTCACCAACATTTAATAATTCAGATTCAGAAGTATTTTTATTAGTAATACATTCAGCATTAGGACAAGGAATAATATTTACGTGCGGTAAAGTTGGATCTTTACATAAATATTTGTCATTATGTTGATTAACATCTAGTTTTTTAATATTATAACTTTTATTATATACACATTTATATTCTGGTTCTTTAGAAATATCAATATTTTTTTTATAACTACAATTATTGCATACTAAACTCATTATTTTATTAGAATTATCATTAGTTAATATTTTAGTATTTAAACTATTTTCACAATCAGGACAAAAATTCATTTTGATATATTATTTAATTATTTAATGATAATTGTTTTATAATATACTTTATTATTAATATTTATTTATTATTTTTATATTTAATTTATTATAAATAATTTTTCAATTTTATAAAATTATTTTAATCTAATATAATAATAATAAAATCATAAAATCATAAAATATTAATATCTTAATATCTTAAATTATTATAAAATGCCAAAAATATTAAAGCAACAAAAGAAACAACGTTCTCATCGTGGTGGTAGTCCAGCATCTGACCTTGTTATGAAGGCAACTACTGACGAACCATTAATGAATGATTATATACCACGAACAGATTCACCAATGTGTGGCGGTTCTACTGCATCTGATATGGTTTCTGCTCAACTAAATGACAATGCAAAAACTGTTTCTTATCCAGAAGGTTCTAAAGTAGAAGGTGATATTAATAGCCTTAACCTTTATTCTCCAAGTGGTGGTTCTCGTCGTAAGCGTAATAGCAAAACGGCTAAGGGACGCAAGGGTCGCAAGGGTCGCAAAAGTCACAAGACTAGTAAGAGTAATAATAAACGTAATAATAATAATCGTACTCGTAAAAGTAAAAAAAATAATAAGAAAAATAAGAAAACTAATAAACGTAATAATCATCGTTCTAATAAAATTATGAAAGGTGGTTCCGATTGGATTTCTAGTCAATATTCTCTAGGTAATATTAATAATCAAATGAATAATACTAGCGATTTTAGTGCTGCTCAAGGTGTAGATAGAAATACATTAATGAATCCACCAACTATGGGTTTAGCTGGTTCTGGTTCGCCTATGGGAGAACTCGAGGGTGCTAATGTTAGAATGGTTGGAGCACCATTAGTTTAATCAAATTGCCATTTATTACCACAATTCATACAAGTAATAAAATTTGTCATAGGTTCATCTGAACTGCGCAATTGGATTTGCAAATAAATAGTCTTATTTTTATGACATCGAGGACATTCAAATAAATCAGTAGCACATTCTTGTAGCGATTCTTTAAGCATTTTATCAACTTTTATTTTTTCATCTATAATATTAGCCCATCTTTCCGGAAATAATTTATAAGTATCAATAAAAGCTAATTCATATGGGTCAATACTACCAGAAGTTATTTTATCTATTAATTTTAAATTATTAACATAGCTTTTATTATTAATATTAGAATATATATGTTTAGACTTAGATACATATATTTCTAAAAACTCTGGATTTTCCCATATTGGAATAATTTCTCTAAAATTACATTTATCTATAACATAATTATATATTCCTTTTTCAATTAATAGAATAGTTTTAATAGGTAAATTTAATGTTTTGAGAATTTCAATATTTAGTTTGCGTTTTTGATGTAAGTCAATTTCATTTGTAATTATATCTTTTGGTTCTGATTTTAAAATATTTAAAATAATACTATAATCTTCATTATTATTTATATTAATGTTTTTTGGTTGTTTAATTTTTTTAGTTTTAACCTTTTTTTCTGGAATAAAATCATCGCAAATTTCATCATCAAAATTATCATCATCTTTTATTATATTATTATCTAAGTCTTGTTCGTCATCATCTGCATCATCAGCATCAGCATCATCAGCATCGGCATCATCATCAGCATCAGCATCATCATCGTCATCATCTTTTATATTTGTAATTTCTTCATCTACGTCATTATCTATTTCGTCATTATCTATTTCGTCGTCATCATCATCTTCATCATCATCATCTTCATCATCATCTTCATCATTATCTTCATTATCATTTTCTTCATTTTCTTCATTATCATTGTCATCTTCGTCATCTTCGTCATCGTCATCTTCATCACACGATGAATTATCGGAATTATTTTCATTATTACAATCTTTATTATTATTTCTCTGCACATATTCAATATATTGGTCAATATTTATTTTATTAAAATAATATGTTTCATTAGAAAGGCAAAAACCATAAACTTGTCCTTTAATAATAATTTTGTCTTCTAAACTTTCAATATCTTTAAATTCATCTACAATTTCAACCATATTTATAGATGGTATATGAGAATCAAAATTTATTTCAGTTGTTTTATTACTATCTGCAAAATACATTAAATATATAGTAGTATCCTCAACATAATCAAAATATGCAAATACAACAGCATTAGTTAATTTTATACTATATTTTTGATTTAAATATTCTATTGCGGATAAATCTTTTTTTTTTGAATTAGTGGCAATTTGTTTTTTCCATTCAATAATTTCAGTTGATAAAGCAATTTCATTTTTATTAAAAATTAAAGGATTTATCGTAGTCATATTATATTGTTTTGTATATTGTATAATATAAAAATATATCTAGATGTAATTATTATAGTAATATATTCTTTATATTAAATTTTTCAATTTTTATATTTATGAAAAATTGTATAAATTTATAAGTTTATAAATATATAAGTTTATAAATATGTAAAAAATAATTAAACAAATTATAACTTAAAAAATACAAGTATACATATAATTATAAAAATATATATAACCATATAACCATATATAACCAAAAAAATGTTTAGTGATAAAATTAATATACCTCTAGATGCAATAGATTTAATTAATCTTACATACTATTCGGCAAAATCGGAAATTATGCATATATATGATACAAATTTTGCATTTGATGAAAATATTATACCTCTAATAACATCATTTTTAGAAACAAAACCAGATATTATTAATGCAAAACGATATAATAATATTAATTGTGAATCTATAATTACTATTAATAATCAACTACCTAATAAATCACAATTAGCATATCCTTGTTTTTTTAGCGATATTCACAATAATAATTTAAATATGAAAAATATTCAAGGTTATAGAAAAAATTTAGTTAGTTCATATGATGATAATAATCTATTAGTTAAAATGTATAAATTAGAAAATACAAAAGGTGAATATAGCTATAATGTTTTAAATGAATCAGAATTAACTATTATTAGTTGGTCTTGGGATTATGCAAATTTTCAAATTATAATAAATAAAAATACTCCAGATATTTGCCAATTACAAATAAATATATATATTACAGAAGATAATAAAATTATTACGACAAAAATGGAAAATATTAATAAATTATTATTGAAAATAGATAAAATAAAAAATGATATGATATCTAGAACAAAATAATAATTTATATCATTTTATAACTAGAATAAATAAATATATAAATATATAATAAATATATATCAAATATATAATAAATATATAATAAATAGTAAAATGCTTTCAACTGATTTAAATGGATTAATTACAAGTTTGAAAAATAATCAAATATTGCATTTATTTCTACTTTTGGGAATATGTATGGTATTATATTCAATGCTATCTAAATATATGCAAACTAGAAATAATTTTGGCAATATTCTATATGGTGCAAATTATGGTATGAATTCAAATTGTAAGGGAGATATTCCAAAAATTGATGAGGCAATTATTCGTAGTATGATAAATTTACCAAATAGAAATCCAGCTATGCTTACTACTAGTATGGTTATACCAGAGCCATCACAACCAAGTGATGAAGATAGACGCCGTGCACGTATGGATGTTTTAAATATGTTTTATAATTCTTTTGATGATGATTTAACAAGTATTAAATCTAGACCACAAAATTTATATATAATTCCATAATTCCATAATTTTTTATATTTTTATAAATTTTTTTATATTTTATATTATTAAGATATACAAAATAAATTCACAATTATTGTTTTATAATAAAACTATTTATTTTTACAATAAACTAAATTTTTACAATGGCTACTAAAAAAATTAGTAAAAACATTAGTAAAAAAATTAATAAAAAAACTAAAAACATTTCTAGATTGAATAAAAAATTAAATGTTAAAAAACGTGTAACTAAACTTAAGGGTTCTGGTAGGCTTAAAAATTGGTGGAGAACGATTACAGGAAAAAGTAGAATTGCAACTATTACACCAGAAACAGCAACAGCACAAGCAGAGGAACCGGAACCTCGACCCGTAATGACAACTGCATGGGGTCCGGCTCCGGCTGAACCACAACTAAAACAAAAAGGTGTAAAAACTATAAAACATTTTTGGTATAGAGAGTGGCCCGATCATGGAGCTCCAAATCTTAAAAACAGTCATTTTATTGACTTTGTTGATGATTTATTAAATGATATAAAATTATTTGAAGTTGGAACTGTTATTCATTGTAGTGCAGGTGTAGGTCGCACAGGAACATTATTTGTGATTCTAAAAATTTGTTTAGAAAGAAAAAAACTATTATCAGAATTATTGGAAGATAAATCAATTAAAATTGAACAAACAGAAATTGATAATGCTATTACATATGCTAGACTACGCAGAGCAAATTTAGTACAAGATTTTACACAATATGAATTTTTATTAAAATTATTTAGTGCAGACACTAGTTTAGGAATAAATAAAGATACATTTATCCTTAAACAAAAAGATGAAACTTTTCCACTCCGTATTACACATAAATATAATAAAAACAATAATAGATATAGTAATATTTTACCTTATGTTGATACTATTGTAGAAATACCTAATGTGCCTTATATTAATGCAAATTATTTAAATACAGAAGTTGAATCCAATAATTGTGATGAACCTGATGAGGATATGTTTAAACTATGTGTAGATAAAACACATATATTTAATGGTACTGTAATTGGTGCTCAAGGACCAAAACCAAATACTATACAAAATTTTTTACGAATGTTAGATGATGATTCTTTAAATATTAAAAGAATAGTTATGTTAACAGGTTTACTGGAAAAAGACAAAAAAACTGAAAAATATATTGATAAATGTGCAGATTATACTACGGGAGATAAAACTTTATCAAAATTAGTTCATACCAAAGGAACATATGGAAATAAAACTAATTTTGATTTAGTACATAATGGTTTAAACTATGAACTTACTAATGGACGAACTATAGAACATTCTTCCCCGCAAGTAGGAAGTATAATAGGAACAGAACCACCGCCATTTAGTATACAACCAGATATACAAGAAAACACAAGTGTATTAAATAAAGAGGATGTTATAAAAAGATTAACAGATTTTTTGAATGCAAAAATTGGTAATATTGATCCTGAATTAAATAAAATTTCATTTTGTGATTGCAAAATGATATTATTATATTTAATATCATATGCAGAAATTTTAGAGTTAATTCCAGACAAAATTGAAGAATATAAAAGCTCATTTTTAACAAAGTATATAATGTCATCAGGTTTAAACAAAAATAGCAGTAGTGAAAATACTAAAATTGTTGCAAAAATTCTGAAGTTAGTTTATCAAGATATATTAGGAGAAAATTATGTTCCAAAATATAAAAGAATTCAATTTAAAGATTTTTTTAATTTCTTAAAAAGAGAAACAGAAATACAAGCCTACAAAATTCTTTTTGGTGTTTCTGAAGATTTAGATTTTAATAAAATTGTAACAAATATGGAATGTATTTTTGATGGTTCTGGAAATGTAATTGAAGGATTAAAGTTTGATACCCTTGGAAATCCATTTGACCTAAATTTTTCTTGTGAATCATCTGCCTAATTATTTTGTAATTCTAGCCAATATTGGTTTATGGTCGGATGACATATAATTTACTTTTGGTATTTCTATAGTCAAAGGTGATGCAAAAAGATTTATAAATTTTTATTTTTTTATATTTTTATAATTTTTTTATATTTTATAATATTAAGATATACAAAATAAATTTACAATTATTTTTTTTCAATAAAACTATTTTTTTTCAATAAAACTATTTTTTTACAATGGCTACTAAAAAAATTAGTAAAAAAACTAATAACTATTCTAGATTTAATAAAAAATTAAATGTTAAAAAACGTTTAACTAAACTTAGAGGTGGGGGAAATGAACTATATGAAAATACTCCTCCTCCTATAGTACCAAGAGAAATCAATACAAATAATATTAGTAAAAATAATTTAAATAATATTAGTAAAGAAATTATTAGAAAGAGAATTATAGAAACTAAAAAAAGAATTGCATCAATAAAAAAACAAATTAATAATAGTAATAGTAATAGTAATATTGAAAATTTTAAAATAAATCTAAAAAAATATCAGCTTTATTTAGCAGCTTTAACTGTTAGACAATAAAAAAATCCACGTAATATTTAATATTTAATTCTAGCCAATATTGGTTTATGGTCGGATGACATATAATTTACTTTTGGTATTTCTATAGTCAAAGGTGATGCAAAACTATCTATAATATGGTCATTATGCCTTCGGCGGTTAATACAGCACGTTAAAATGTGTTTTGGATTAAAATAAAATCTAGTCTTATCTAATAAAAAACTATTTTTAGCATCACCAAATTCTTTAATATTATAATTAAAATCACCTGACACTATAAATCTAATATTTTTAAAATCATGTTTTAAACCTTTACCATTTTTACCATCTTTACCATCTTTACCATCTTTACCATTTTTTAAACCATTTTTTATATTTGCAATCATTTTATCCATCATATACAATTCGTCTTCTTTTGAATAATGTCCCATATGAACATTTATCATACATATACCATTACTATATACTAGTGCCATCCAAGGTCTCCCTTTTTCAAATTCACCCTGTATTTTATATTTTAAGTTATATTTTGCATCCCAAAATGTTATTATAGTATCTAAACCAGATTTATGCAATTCATATTTCATTTGTTTTAATCTGGTAGATTGTTTTATAAGTTTTTCATAATCTGATGCCTCTTGTAAAGTAATAAAATCTAAATTATAATTATTATCAAATACCGATGCAATATTATTAACACATACAGAAAAATGTTTTGAATTAGTTGTATTAGTATTATTATTACACAATGCCCAAGATTTAACAGACCCGCTCATAGATTCCCAAGAAATATTATATGATAAAATAGATAGAGATATAGCTATAGCATTATTTATGTTTTTTTTGCTATGTGTTTTGCTATTAGATTTATTATTAGATTTAGCATGAATTTTCTTAATTGTTTTTTGCATTTTTTGCATTTTTATTATTATAGATATAGATAAAAAAATATTAGTAAATTTTAGTAAATTTATATTATCAAATTATTACTAACTGTAACATTTCAAATGTACCATTATTTTTAATTAATTTATAATATCCACATGCATTGCAAACAATATGACCATCTGAAAGTATTTTCCATTTAGAGTTTTGTTTCATATCTAATGTTTTGTACGTAGTTCTCCTATCTGGCATTACATAAAATATTGTGCCATTTTGTGATTGGTATGATGTACATGGTTGCGCAGGATATAAAATTTCTTGCGCAACTGGTTTTTGAGGTGGTGCAATTGGTTTTGTAGGTGGCGCAATAGGTTTTGGTATTTGTTGATGAAAAGTTTCATTTTGTAAAATAGGTTTTTTACCACCGTAAAATGAACGATGAGTACTCTCATATTGTGTACCATTCAAACTAAACTTCTGTGTCGCCATTTCTTTCACATTAATTTCAGTAATGAGAAAAAGTACTAAACATAATTAAATATAAATAAATTCAATTTTTTACAAAAAAATATAAAAAGTCCAAAAATACCCATCACTCATAATTCCTCACACCTTATACTTAATTTACACAATATCTATATTTTTCTGTTGTACCTGAGGTGACATTTTCAAATTCTATTTTACATATTTGTTTAGGTTTTAAACCAATATATTTAGCCTGTGCATCATCTCTTTTAATTGTAGGAATATTTAAAATAGAACAATTATATTTTGCAATAAGTTCTTGAGATTCCTGTTTTGTTAAAACAGTATGTTTTGGAACAAATTGATGACGACTAACATTAAATAGAAAGTTCTCTAGACCAAAAATTTGCACAAAGTAAGTTTTTTTAATAAATAAATCATTAACATACTCCTCGTCAATTTTATCCTTTACGCCTATTTTCATTAAAACACGTTGAACATTAAGTATAATTAATGTATCTTTTGTTGTAAGATGTTTTTCATAAATTTCAGTTATTTGTGTAGTTAAACTAGTTGTTCCTTTAAATTTAGGGTCAAGACGATACTTAATATATATTTTTTCAGTATTATTATTAGTTTTATTACTATCTTTAGTATCTTTACTGTCTTTACTGCTAATTTTTTTTTCAAGTAAAATATCTAATGGACCAATATCAGAAAGAGTATTAAATTTACCAGATATATGACTTAATAGCATTTCTTTAATATCATCCATATTATAATTCCTAAGATGTTCAACATTATAACCTCTATCTTCTAGCATTTCTAACAAATGTTTACGAGAATCATAAATATATTTATATTTTTTGAAAATTTCTGACATTTTTATATTTATATTTATATTTTATATTTATTATATTTACTATAATAGTTTTATATTAATATTTATAAATTTTATTTTTAAATCTAAAAAAATCAATTTTATTTTATGTTAAATTTATGTTAAATTTATTTTCTAAATGGGTCTAAGTTTTTACTTCCACTATAAAAAAACCCCTCACGTACTTTTGTATCTAATTCAACAACTTTAATATTTGAATTAAAATTTATATTATTACCATTACTACTTCCACTAGAATTTCCTCCAAATTGATTTTGCATCATAGGTTGTTGTTGTTGCATAGGTTGCTGTTGTTGTTGCTGTTGCATCTGCATCATAGGTTGCGGTTGTGGTTGTTGTTGCATCTGCATCATAGGTTGTGGCATCATTTGATTATTAAATGACATATTTAATCCTTGAGTATTTTGTTGTCCTCCATTCATATTTGCCATTGAATTATTTGCCATAGAATTTTGGTCTAGAATATTATTAATTCCTTGTGTTTTAGCATTTTCAAATTTTTCATTTTCACCACCAGTTTGCAATCCTAATAATTTAGAATTCATATTTTCAATTACATCATTATCATCTTTTTCCTTAACATAAAATTCTGGTTTAACACCACCATAATGTGACAAATCAATATTATCATTAGATTGAGTATTTTCATCCATTTTAATTTCCATCCCACCTTGTTGATTTAATTGCAATGATTGTTTTGGCATTACATTTTGCATTACATCTGGATTTAAATTTGGTCTTTGATTTTCATTTTCAATTACAGAATTCCATCCATCTAGAACTTGCGTAGTATTGCCATTTTGCATATTATTATTACCAGCATTACTTATATTACCATCTTGATTATCAGTATTATCAATATCATCTCCAGCATCATCTCCAGCATCATCTCCAGCATCATCTCCAGCATCATCTCCAGCATCATCTCCAGCATCATCTCCAGCATCATCTCCAGCATCATCTCCAGTATTATCAATATCATTAGCTCCAGCATTATCAATATCATTAGCTCCAGCATTATCAATATTACCACCATCTTGATTATCAGAATTATATTCTGAATTATCATCTGAATCATCATCATCTGACTCTTTATCTAAAATATTATCTAGCATATTATCGATATCATTATCAATATCATTTTCTGTAAGTTCTATTATACCATCATCTGGAGAATCATTCATTAGTTTTTGCAAATAATCAACTTTCATTTTAACACTCATACACATTCCCTGAATTTCTTGAATTAATAATTTAAATGTATAAGGAACTATTATTTGTATATACTCCATTTGCCTTTGTCCATAAAGATTTAAACCAATTATTTTATTTGCATTAAGTCTAGTAGTTTTATTTATATCTTCGTCTAATTGGTATGATACTATACCATCACTTAAATTATCATAATATAATCCTGTATCTGGATTACATATACTTATTTCGCCTGAGGTTTTACTTACTTGGATAATAAATTTATCACATCGTTCAATATAACTTTCTTTTATAAATGCCCATATACCATGTGATAATAATGCGTCTCGCTCCATCTCCCCAAGTCGCAAACCCCCACCATTTGCCCTACCAGCAACACTTTGCCTTTCTTTTACAGTATATGCACCACCTGGTATAGGTATACCATTTGACCGTTCTCCTCCCGTTCGCGTATTTATTTTATCATCAACCATATATTTCAATCTTTGATAATAAATTACACCTGTAAAAATAGTGGTTTCTATTTGTTTACCAGTCATACCATCATACAAAATACGTTCACCCATTGATGTTAAACCAAGTTTATTTTCCAAAATGTCATTTATTTCTTCGACATTAAACGTTTCAAATGCATTATAAGTTCCAAATAATCCCAATTCAGCTGCCATATTGCCAAATAATATTTCATATAATTGGTTTACTGTCATACGAGATGGATAACCAGCAGGGTCTAATATAATATCTGGAACTATACCATCTTCAGTATAAGGCAAATCCTCTTTTTTTAAAACTATACCAAATGTCCCTTTTTGCCCATTACGTGATGAAAATTTATCACCCATAACAGGTGGTCTATGTTGACAAGTGCGAATTTTAACCATGCGGTCGCCATTTTCATTAGTTTGGCAAGTATAAACTTTATCTATTAAACTACCTTCATTGCCAAGTTTAACTTCTGTTGTCATATCTTTATAATATTCTTTGCCTTGTTCATCTTTACCCTTCATATATTTACCAATAACCGCATCTTTTAAACCAATCATATTACCTTTTTTTGGAAATCCATATTTATCAAGATTTGAATATTGTAAACGATTTTTAATAGGTAATTCATTTTGGTCTGGATAATAGTACATTTCTTCTTTATATTGAGGCATTGGATTATAAAAATGATGTTCTTCACCAGTTTTTTTATCCAATAGTTCTTTATCACTATACATTTTATAATAACTTGTACCAAAAAGCCCCATATCAATTGCACTTTGATTACCAATAATAGCATCTTCTTGATTATAATTAAATTTATTTATTGCAATAAATAGATTATGCCCGTGTCCAAATTTATCACCACCTAAAACATTGTTTAAACGGCATACTAATAAAGGTTTTTCAGGATTATTAAGCATTATACCATTAGTATCTATTCTATTATTAAAATTCATAGCATATGTTGTTATACCTTGTTTAACATGTTTACTAGCAAAAATGGCACGAGCACCCATGTCAAAATTAATAAATGGTACTAAATGTGCATTGAAACTGAGCATCATACTAGGATGTAATTCCAAGTGAGTATATTGTTGTAAAGATGTTTCTAGTATTGTAAAACCAATAGATAAAAGACAAGTATCAAATTCTTGCGAATCAACATACTCAATAACAGCCTGATTTTCCCTTAATTTAAATAAATTTTCCTGCATATTATCATTTTTTATACCTAGTATATCTAGTTTTTCAATACTACAATTATAATAATCATAGTCTTCTTTTCTTTTACTAAAGCCTAATATAAGGTCACTAAACTTATATTCTTTAGAATTTATACCGTTAATATGTTTAGGTTGTATAAGAATATTATTATTTTCAACAATATACAAAGGTCTTATAAAACGTCCACCATCTGTATATATTTTAATTTCATTATTATTATAATCCCAAGAACCACTTGTATATATATTTATAAGACCATTTCTACGATAAAGGCGAAATATATTAATAAATTCTGCAGGATTACGATGACATCCAACCCAATTACCGTTAATAAAAATTTTACATAAATTATGCACTTCAATAGGTGTAAATTCATCAAGAACTTCTAAACCATTTTCTATACAAAATTCTAAAATTGGTTTTGTTGGACAACCGAAAGTAATATGAGAACTAATAGCTAGACCTTTATTTAAACCTACACTTTGCCCCTCAGGTGTTTCATCGGGACATACACATCCATATTGTGTAGCGTGTAATCTGCGTCTAGAAATAGTTATTCTTTGTCCCGCCTGAACATTATCAATAATACGTCTAAGATGGGCAATAGTATTATTTCTTGTGCTTCTATCCAATGCTTGAACTACACCTTTTTTTTCACCAATATTACCAATTGTAAGTTGGTCATTAAAATGTTCTTTAAATTTTTCAATACTAAATATATCTTTATAATTATTGGCATTTATTATATATACAATTTTATCTTCACTATATTCTTTCATATTAAAAGTAAATAATGTGTTTGTTTTCACACGTACATTACGAATTACTTGGTCTAGAGCACTTCTAAATAATGTAGCCACTAAAAACCCTGATAAATCAATACGCTTATTTGCAAAATTATCTCGGTCAGTATCTTTAATCAATCCCAATTTTAATAATAGTAATTTTCTTGTCATTAGACCTAAATAATATGCTTTAGCCCTATTGATTTCGCCAGTTTGTGTAGTAATATGTGGAAATAATGCTTCATTAAATGTACTATATAAATAACTTAATTGCGTAACTTTATTTCTACCTATATCACTAATTGATTTTATATTATCGCTTTCAGTTTGTGCGCGTGATGGTAATTTTACCAAATAGGCTTCTGCAAGTTCTCTATCATATATTTTTTCTTCGAGAATAAATGGGTCTAATATACTTGGTCTAAGTAATTCAATCATTTGATTAATTAATTCATTACTGGCATTGGCTAAATTTATATCACCTATTATATATTGTAAAATTTCTTTATCGCTTTCAATACCTAACGCTCTAAACATAATGAATAATGGCACATCGCGAGTTTTATTTTCTTTGAGCAGAGGATTTGTTTGACCAAGGCGAACTGTTATTGTTCCAGTATTTTCTAGCTGAACTTTAACTGTTCTGGCATTTGCAAATGATTCATCACTAACACATTTAACTTCTGCAAAATGTGTATATTTTTCAGTACCACTGCTCATATTAACAGTATTGAGAAAAATAATGTTTTCGGCTTTGCGCTCTTGTGATACTATAGTTTTTTCCATACCATTTATAATAAAATAACCTCCTAAATCATATGGGTCTTCTCCCATTTGGGATAAAATATCATTGCTAAATTCATTTAAAATACAAACATCTGATTTAAGCATAATTGGAATTTTGCCAAGATGTATATTTTCAAGAAATTCTGGATTATTAATAGGTACATTTTCAAATATAATATTATCATTTTTTTTAAATGTAAAGTCAATATCAACTGAATAAAATATATCAAATCCATATGTAAGAGATTTTAATCTAGATTCATTTGGATAAAGTTGTCTAATGTCACCAGTTGGATAATTTTTTATGGTTGGTTTGGAAATTTTATATCTATCGTGATTTTTACCACCAAAATATATGTTTATTTCATAAATATTATCTTCTTTATCCAATAAAACAATTTTTGTTTGTGGATTCTTTGCTGTATTTTTGAAAATTTGAGGTATCTTATTTTGTATAAAATCATTGTAGCTATCAATATGATGTCTTACTAAATAATTTGGCGTATCGCGAAAATATGCATTTATAACATCCCAAGTCTCTGATTCTAAATTCATTTATGATTGATTATTAGTAATATGATTACTTATATTACTTTATATTACTTATATTACTTATATTACTTATATTACTTATAATTAGTATTAGTAATTACTATTACTTTTAAATTATATTTTTACTTACTATTATTTTATATTTTTTTATAGTGAAAATTTTAACATATTTTAACATATTTTAACATATTTTAACATATTTTAACATATTTTAACATATTTTAACATATTTTTAACATATTTAAAATACATAAATATATATTTTGTATAGTTTAATAGCAAAAAATAAAATCTGCATAAAAATTAACATAATCCAGAATAAAATATTACATTAAAATAGTTAAAACTAGATATTTTATTTAATAAATATTTAATAAATATTAACTATTAACTATATACTAAAATGGGAGGAGGATTAATGCAATTAGTAGCTTATGGGTCGCAAGATGTATATTTAACTGGCAATCCACAAATAACTTTTTTTAAAGTTGTATATAGACGTCATACAAATTTTTCAATTGAACCAATTCAGCAAGTTTTCAATGGCATAGCCAGTTGGGGACGTAGTGTAACAGCAACTATAGCACGAAATGGTGATTTATTATATCGTATGTATATTACAATTAAATTACCAAGTGTTCCTGCAAATGGAACTGACCAATTTCGATGGCTTAATTGGCTTGGTCATATAATAGTTCAACAAGCAGAAATTGAAATTGGCGGGCAAAAGATTGATAGGCATTACGGTCATTGGCTTCATATTTGGAATGAATTAACCCAAACATTCGGACATCAAGCTGGATATGCAACAATGGTTGGAAATGTTCCTAGATTAGTTCAATCAAGTATTGATGACACACCATCTGTAACTCTTTATGTGCCATTGCGTTTTTGGTTTAATAGAAATGTAGGTCTAGCTTTGCCACTAATAGCATTACAATACCATGATGTTAAATTAAATTTACAATTGGCTAATCTTCAAGATTGTTATTGGTCTTCAAGTAATAATCGTGTTCCAGATGAATTAGTAGATGTAAGTCTCTGGGTTGATTATATATATCTAGATACAGATGAAAGACGTAAATTTGCCCAAGGTAGTCATGAATATCTTATAGAACAATTACAATATAATGGCGATATGCCGATTAAAAATACTACTGAACAAATGAAAATGGCATTTAATCATCCAGTTAAAGAACTCATATGGACTATTCAAAAAGATAGTATTATAAATTCTTCTTTAATGTCAAATTATGGTGGGCAACAATGGTTTAATTTTACAGATGCATTAGATTATACTTATTTTTCAGGGACGCCACAAGATCCATTAGGTGGTGGTATTGGCACTGCAGCGTTTAATGTGGGTAATTGGTATTCTAGTATGCCACTTAGTGGAACAGCAAATGGTAGCCTTGCAACGGCAGGGCAAAATGGGCAATCGGGGGTAAATATATCTGGACTATATTTTGATGATTTATTTGGAGCAACATCTAATGTATCATCTAGAGGTTGGAATTCACATTTGCCAATTTTTGATTCTGGTGAAAATCCAACTGCAACTGCAAAAATTCAATTAAATGGTCATGATAGATTATCAGAGCGAGAGGGGCGTTATTTCAATACTGTTATACCACAAGAATGCCATGAGAATTGTCCTGCTATTGGTATTAATGTTTATTCTTTTGCATTAAAACCAGAGGAACATCAGCCTAGCGGAACTTGTAATTTTTCACGTATTGATATGTCCCAATTATTATTAAATGTAACACCGGCAACATATCAATATCCAACTGGAGGTTCTGATACGGCAAAATGTCGTATATATGCAACTAACTATAATGTATTAAGAATATTAAGTGGTATGGCAGGATTGGCATTTACAAATTAAGTTTTACCAAAACTTAACCAAACGCTAGGTAGGCTAAAGCCTACCAGAATTTAAAATTTTAGTTCTATATTTTTAAATTTTTAGTTCTATATTTTTAAATTTTTAGTTCTATATTTTTAAATTTTTAGTTCTATTATTTTTACATTTTTTTTAGATTGACTTTTTTCTATAGTTTTCTTATAAAATTGAAAATTTATTATAAATATAAATAACTTAAAAACATTATTTATATTTATTATAAATTTATAATAAAATGGCAAAAAATGCAGATTTTGTTATAGTTGAAATACCTGATTGTGCATATCCAAATGCATATCAACCATGTGCATATCCAAATGCATATCAACCATGCGCATATCCAAATGCATATCAACCATGTGCAGTTCCAAAATGGCAAACCGCTACAAATATATCAAAATTTAATAAAAAATATTATTCGCATTATAAACCTAAACCTCTGGAAACAATTAAACCTCTGGAATCAAATATTAATCCAGAAACAACTATTACTATAGAAGCAAATATTACTCCAGAATCAAATATTAAATGCCAAACCAAAATAAGTATTGATGAAAGTAATAATGAAAGTATTGATGAAAGTAATGACTCTAAAAAAAAAGTTAGTTATTTTAGTATATTAAATAATTATATTGGTATTACTATTACTAATAATGAAAATAAAGAATCTGTGTAAATAGTAATATATGAAATAAATATTGTACTTTTTGTAATAGTATTAGTATTAGTAATAGTAATAGTAATAGTAATAGCAATAGAATGATAAATTTAATAACAAATAAAAATCTTTTTTTTACAAAACCAAAATGCAATTGTGGTTTAATCAAAACAAATCATAAACAATATAAGAAAAATAATAAATCTAGGAAAACTAGGAAAACTAGAAGAAAAGGAAAACTAGATGAAAAGACAAAAAAAATAAATTAAAATAAAATAAACAAATTATATCTTTAGGATTTTTTGCCTAATTTATTCACTCCATTTATCTTGATTAAATGGTGCAACACCAATTGCATTAATATTTTTTTGAAATTGTGCGATTTTGGCATTAATTGCCAATTGTTTATCACTAATAATATTTTGTTTTACTTTTTCATTTCCTTTAGGTTCTGGTTTAACACCATAGCAATTTACACCATATAATAAATTTGGGTCATTACGAGCTAAATTTATTCCAGGTGCGCCACAAATATTACGTTTATTAGGTTCATTATCTTGCAAAGTTTTCCACGTTGAATATTGAATAGGATATGCAGCCAAACCATCTTTTGTCCAACCAACATTGCACCAATCTGCACCTGTTTTATGTGCATCTATTAATTGATTAATACTTGCAACATCTGCACCTAAAGCACCACATACACCAGAAGCATCATCTAAAGTATAAATATTTTCTCTAATATTAAATACTTGACTAGATTTAGATTGAATACCAGTTGGTTCTGGTTTAAATGGAGTACTACCATCATTAATTGGAACAACTGTAGATTTTTCTGATGACATAGCTAATGGCATGGCTGATGACATATTTGTAGAATTTAATTGATTAGATTGACTTTTAGCATTCTTATTAATAAAAATATAATATATAATAATAATTATTAAAAGACCAAATACAGCTGATACACCAATTAATACAAAATTTGGTTCTCCTGTTAACATAGGATAAGACATTTGTAATAATATATTTTACTATTTAATTTATATCACTTATTATATATTAAACATATTTATTTTTCATTATTTTTTATTTTAAAAATATTTAAAAAAATAAAAATAATGAAAAATATTTAAAAAAATAAAAAAATGAAAAATATTTAAAAAATTTTTATAAATATTTTATAAATATTTGAATAAAAAATAAAACAAATATGAAATAAATATGAAAATATGAAAAATAAATGAAATTAACTATAGTTTATCTAAAGTGTGTAAAACAACATATAAGCATTTTCCGAATTTAAAGCTTCATCCTCTGATATATTATTAACATTTTCGTCATTACAGCATACCCATTGGTCATTAAATGTTGTATTATCATCTTGTAAAGTTTTTACATAAGAATAATAATGTCCTCTATTCATTGACCCAGAATGATTAATAACTGCATATAATTTATATGTTTTTAATGCATTATTTCCACAAAAATATTTTTGCATATCAATAACTTTTGGATATTGAACTTTTTTAGTAATTTTAACTGCTCTATCTGTATTGGGTATATTAGCATATCTAATTAGCTTGAAAATAAGTGTTTTTGGTTCAGTTAAAAGTTTTTGTTCTTTTACATTTTGTTCTGTATTATTGCATTTTTCGCATTTATAATCTATATAATCTATTTTAAACATATCATTTAAACAATCATATAATGTAATAGTGGGTAAATCTGGCAGAGATAAACAAATAATATTATTAGGATATACATTATGAGATTTATTTGTACATTTTGAACATTGAATACAATTTAATGTATAATAATATAAATTTTTAACAAAATATGAATAATCCTTTTCATATCGTATTTTAAAATCTTTAAAACGCAATTGTGAATATATATCTAGTTCATCAAAATTTTTCGGCTGTTCAATTAAAACAATTGACGATTTTGCATTATGAATTTTATCAAGTAAATATGCTAAGAATTCATGCGGGTCATTTTGTTCACCATTAAAAAGATGTTCAAACCCAGAATCTGCAGATAATTCTTCTACTATTGATAAAAATGTTCTATTACTTATAATATTACTGTCATTTCTAATTATTTTTTTCATTATTTCTTTAAATGATATGTATATAAAAATATCATAACTATGTTTTACTAATTGATTTAATATAGTAAATTCTTCTTTATTTAATGTTTCTAATTGTTCTAATAATATTTTTTTACATTCTGTTTTTATATCTTGTGCTTTAAATTTACCAAGATTAAATTTAGTTATAGTTTTAATTAAATTATCATCTCTAATTTTATATTTTGAAATGAATTCAAGAATAAATGGACTACTTGCTAAACATTGCAATGTAGCATTAATAAAGCATTGATTACTTGTATTGCATATTCCGTTGCGAGACATTTTAACTAAATCAATATTTAGTTTGATTTAATTTTTATTTATTAAAAAAATATAAAATAATAAATCAATTTTTTATATATAAAAAAAATAAAAGTTTTAAGTTAAAAAAAAAAATTAATTATATTTTTAATAAATATAATTTAAATATTTACATTTATATTTAATAATTTATTAATATATTAATATTTTAATATTTTAATCTAAATATGAATAATTTTATTAATCATAATAATACTACTTCTAATAACCATGATGATAGAATATTAATTGAAAAACATTATATACCAGTATCATTATATAGAGAATTATATCAAACTAGACCAACTGTAAATAATTTATTAAGAAATTATCCATTATATTATTCAACAATTCCTTATGTATATCCAATATATCCAACCTATCCAACCTATCCAATCCAATCATTTTTTACCCAACCACTCGAACCTACCCAACCACTCCAATCTACCCAACCAACCCAGCCACCCCAACCAACCCAACCTACCCAACCACCCCAACCTACCCAACCACCCCAACCAACCCAACCAAACCAGCTATCAAATACTATATCAGAAAGTGTATTTTCTAATATCAGAAATAATATATTTGAAAGTTTATTAAATAGAGGACATCCTTTTAATTTACAAGTATCAGGGTTTAGTATAAATGATAATAATACTAATAATCATAATAATTCTAATAATCCTATAGGTATTTCATTATCTAATATTAATATAATTACTACTGTATCGCGGTTTTGTGATTTGCATCAATCTAGTCAATTTGATTCCTGTTCTATTTGTCATGAACCAATAAATAATTCTGATATTTGTAGATTAATTAAAAATTGTAATCATATATTTCATATAGAATGTATTGATAATTGGTTAAATGACCATACAACTTGTCCTTATTGTAGAAATAATTTAAATATAACATCTAATATAGCTATAACATCTAATACAAATACTATTAATGATAATACAAATGATATAAATGATAATGATAATAATGATAATAATGATAATAATGATAATAATAATGAAAATTATGATGATAATGAAAATTATGATAATTATTACAATTATATTGAACAATCTTATAATATAGACGATTATGAGCAAGATGTTGAAGATGACGATGAGCAAAATTACGAAGATGTTGAAGATGATTATGATTATAGTGATATGCCAGAATTAATTAGTATTCCTGATTTTGAAAATTATACATCAAATACATCAATGCCAATTTTCAATGCAGAACCTATTCTAAACGAAATTAACAATGTAATTACAATATCAACACCATTTATAAATAGTTTTATACATAATTCAAATTCTTCTGTTAGATTAAATTCAGAACAAATAAATAATCATTTGAATACCCAAATAAATGATTTTATAAATAATAATCTAAATCCACTATTGCAATCTTTTAGACATTTTGGAGATAATAGATAAAATGAAAAATGACGAAAAATGACAAAAAAGAAATTTCTTAATAAATTTATTTATTTATTAGAATTTTTCATTGCTATAAGTTTATCAATAATTAAATTACTAAATCCAAAACATACTGTATCTATATTTTTATACATTTCAAAACCTTCTAATTTAGAATCGCCATATACTATATTGTTAAAATATTCTAAACCATTTTGCTGCATTTGTTTTAATCTTTTTTCATTATTAATTAATTTTATACATTCATTATATATATAAGTCCAATTATGTTTATTTGTATCAAAAACTAATGCAATTGCACTTTTATTTAATAAAATATCAAATGGAGAACTAAAATCATTGATTAAAATAGGAATTGCACCACATGCTAAAGCTTCAATAATACGCATACTACTATTACCATTACCTTTAGGACATAAACATAATTTTGAATTTAATATATCAAAATATGAATCAAAAGCAGTATCTTCTAATTGAGTTTGTGTTGGTTTAATTGCCGATTCGCAACGCCATTTCCAATAATTATTATTTTTAATAATTGAACAATTAGGTTTATTTGAAAATTCATTATACATATCTGTTCGCATTCCGTCCCATATTGTGCCCTTGAAATAAATATCGGTTTTACGTTCTAAAGAATCGATATTATTTATATTGACTATTTCGTCTTTGTCTTTGTCTTTGCCTTTGCCTTTGCCTTTGTCATAAAATTTAAAAATTGCAGGATTAGATACAAATATTTGGGTTTGTTTTTGAGCTAAACCAGATGATTTCACAGCATTTGTAAACCATATACATTCATTATCAATATGATTACTTTGGTCTCCACTAAGAATAAATACAAGTTTATTTTTTGGCAATGAATTTTTAATATGTTCAATTAGATTAATAGGATCTCCATTAGATTCAAATATAATATAATCTGCACTATTTATATCATTTACATTTTCTATTTTATGTGAATATAATTTATTCCATTCGGTAGATATTGTTGAAAGATAAAACACTTTTAATTTAGTTTCAGACATTTTGTATTATAAATTATTTTTATTATTATAAATAAAATTATTTTTATTACTCAAATTTATTTTTAAATTACAATATTTATACTTTAAAAATAAATTTTCAATGCATATATATTTATATCCATATCCATATCCATCCATATCTATCCATATCTATCCATATCCATAAATGGAACTTTGTTCTAGACCTATAAATATTGCAATTGACACTATATTTTTCCAAATGTCATATAGTGGTATTACTCGTGTATGGGAAACATTATTTAAAAATTTTCCAGATAATAAAAATAATAAAGATTATCAAATAATAATTCTTTACCGAGGAAATGGTAAAACTTTTAAATTTAAACCTGAATTAAATATTGAAAACAAATTTAAACTATTATCAATAAATGAATTTAATTATTTAACAATGAATCAAGATGTTGATTATTTAAATTATATTTGCAAAACAAATAATATTGATGTATTTATATCAACATATTATACTTATTGCACGGTAATTCCTAATATATTATTGATTCATGATATGATTCCAGAAGTATTTAAATTTGTTTTAAATCATATGTGGAAACAAAAACAAAAAGCTATATTAAATGCATCGGCATTTATTACAATTAGTAAAACAACAAAAAATGATTTAATAAAATTTTATCCATATATTGAAAAAAATAATTATCCTATAGAAATAATTTATAATTCGATTGGTACTATTGCAAGTACTATTGCAGGTACTATCGATAATACATTCTTAAAAAAATTTGGAATTATACCAAAATCATATATATTTTCAATAGCTACAAATAATGAGGAATATAAAAATATTAAACTAATTAAATCATTGGCAATTAATTATGGAAATAAATTGGCAAAATTATTAAATAATCCTATACCTATAATATTGATAAGTAAAGAAAATATACCTAATGGTTTTAAAGTTGAAAATAATATTTTATATATATCATTTGTAAATGATTCAATATTAAATTCTTTATATAAAAATGCATTGTGTTTTGTAGCACCTACATTATATGAGGGATTTGGATTGCCTATATTTGAAGCATTTGCACATTCTACACCAGTAATTGCAATAAAATTGCCAATATTTATAGAATTAGGAGGAGGAGGTATAAATTTTATTGATATTGATAGTGATAGTATTGATAGTAGTAGTATTGATAGTAGTAGTATTGATAGTAGTAATAGTAGTAATATTAGTATTACTAATAAATTATTTGAAAAAATAGAATTTATTTATAAAAATGAGGGTTCATCAGTATCTAAACGTGTTGAATTTGGTTTAAAACAAGTTGCAAAATTTACAGAAGAAATTCAATCTTGTAAATGGAATGAATATTTTAAAAATATAAGAACTAATATTCTAGCACCAAAACCATTTATAAATTTAATAATACAATCTTATAAAGAATATAATCCAGAACGATTAAAAGAATTAGAATATTGTTTTAAACAAAATTTAGATAATCCATATATTAATAGTATTCATGATTTTGGTTCTGGAATTGGTTCTGGAATTGGTTCTGGAATTGGTTCTAGTAATGAATCTAATGCTAAATATATAATTGTTGATAATCCAGATAATAAATGGTTAACATATGATATGGCTTTTAAATATGCTACAAAATATAATTCTACATCAAATTATTGGTGTATTGTAAATTTAGATATATTTTTAGATAAAGATTCAAATTGGAATATGATTAAAGGAATGCTTAATAATGGATACATATATGCACAATCGCGACACGAGTTTAATATTTTGCAAAATGGTAAAATAGATTGCAAAATGGATACAAATTTTGCAAAAATGATGCATTCTCATACGCAAGATGCATGGTTATTCAAAACTCCGATTAATATATCTAGTAGTTGTGGGTGTAGTTGTAGTAGTAGGTGTAATTGTGATTTTGAAATAGGTTTTTTGGGATGTGATAATGCTATTGCGGATAGGTTAAATAAAAGTGGTTATAAAGTTATAAATCAACCAATTACTTATAAAATATTTCATTATGATATTGCAAAAGGTAAAACTAGTTCTAATTTTATAGAAAAACATAATAGTGAAAAAAATATTAAACCAAAAAATAAATATCCAGAACGTATAGGGTCTTATCTGGTACCTAATTTTGACCAATTATTAGGAGAAGAACAAGATATTAATATGACAAATATAATTAATGGATTAGGTGGTATTAGTAATATAGAAAAATATGAACTTATTTGTAAAATAATGAGTGATAGAATAATTATGAATAATCCATAAGTGTATTTGTATTTAATTTGTATTTTCAGACTTATCTAGACACTCAAGTTTTACCCAGACCTTTTTTCTTGTGTCTATTTCTAATACTCCTTTAATGCAAATATTTAGTTCCGTACAAGGTATATTTATTTTTATTGGTTCATTTCCATCAATATATTGTTTCATATTCTGGAATAATGTTTTTATACTTTCATAAGATGTATTTAGATGTAATTCATTAAGTTTTTTTATTATTGGTTTTATTTCGGTTTGCTTTTGTTCTTTTGTTCTGGAAATCATTTATATGTATGTATATATGTATATATGTATATATGTATATATGTATATATGTATATATGTATATATGTATATATGTATATATGTATATATGTATATATGTATAATTATTTATATTTATTTATATTTATATTTATTTATATTTATTTATATTTATTTATATATAGATACAAATTTTTATAAATTATAACTTAATAAAGTAATTTATATAGATATGATAAATTTAGAAATTATTTTCAATCTAATAGAATTTATTGCTTTTTTACTACCTGCAATTCCTGATTCTTTGATTATTAGATTAGCTATATTACTTATTTATTTTATAGGTCATCATTATAAATTACAATATATATATTCAAAATATAAAAAACAATATTTACAATAGATAAATGGCAAAATAGGAAACTATAAAAAATCGGAAAAATTAAAAAAAATTGAATTTTATTTATATTTTAAATTTTATTATTACTATTATTGTTATTGTGTTTATAGTTTTGTAGTGAAAATGGCAAAATATTTTAATTTAGATGGATTTACAGGCATATGTGTAACTGAATCCAATGGTGTTATTGAGATTACAGGATGTAATATTGAAGACGCAGAGTTGATTTTAGCGTTATCTGCTATTAGGGCTTCTACCTGCTCAACTCTTATAATACGAAACAATAAGCTTACCAATGTTGGTGCAATTGCATTAGCAAGAACCCTAAACGCATCTATACACATAAAAGATGTTCATATAGGCAAACATAATATCTTAAGTGATGGAAGAGCAGAATTTCAGAAAATGCCTTACATAAGCCTAAAGAAAATTACTCTTGCCGGTGAAGTCATTGTGGAACGCACTTAGCTTATTTTACAATAAGCATTTTTTTATTTTTTATATTATTTATATTCTTATTTATCTTATTTATCTTATTTATCTTATTTATCTTATTTGCTCGATATAACATATTGAAATAAAACATTATCTAAATGTAATGTAGTAATATATATGAAAAATGGATAAAAAAAGAAAAATACAAAAAATAATAAAATCCCCTATTCATTTATATAAACCCCCTTATGAATCAATCTGGTTTGCAACAGAAAAAAATATTAGTCTAGATGCATATTTAAAACAACTATTTGCAATTGCAAAACAATATTTAAAATCTAATACAAATCCAGATACAATAAAAGGTATATTAGTTCCCCATGCAAGTGTTTACTATTCAGGACTATGTTCTGCATCTGCATATACCCAATTATTAGGCAGAACTAATAATATCAAACGTATTATATTATTATGTACAAATCATCAAATTGCAACAAATAGTTTTATTAGCACATCTTATACCGAAATTGCTAGTTTTATTACAAACCGACCAAATTTAAAAATAGATACAAAAACAATCGACTATTTAAAACCATATTTGCAAATAGACGATTCGCGTTTTAAAGAAGAACATTCGTTTTATAATCAACTGCCATTTATTGAATCTATAATAAATGCACCGAGTTCACAATTTGTTTTATTACCATTTCTTATAAGTAATAGTTTAAATTTACTAGATGAAAAAATAAGATATAATATTCGCAAAATTTTAAATACAATATTAGAATTATTAAAAAATAAAGATACATTATTAATTTGTACTAGCGATTTATCACATATAAATGGCGATTTTGAATATAAAATAAAATCAAATATATTTCAAAATATTAGAAAAAAAGACAACGAAATATTACAATTTTTATATAATGGTATAAATGGTTTGCGAGACCGTAATCAGAAATTAGATGATATATTATTTATACAAAATGCGCCCTCCTGTGGTACAATGGCAATATATTTTTTTGCAAAATTATTAAATAGTTATTCAGGGGGAATAGATTTTTCGTCTTCTGGTTCATCATCTTCAAATAGCAGTGGAAATAATTCGCCATTATTGAATAAAATACATCCATTTGAAAAACCATTGCAAAATAATAAATTGCAATTATTTCCAAGAGTATGTTGTTATTATACATCATTAATTCGTGATAAGCTAGATATATTTAAATTTAATCCACTTGAATTAAATGCGAGTATAGATATTACTAGTATATTGAAAAGTTCAGTAAGCTATTCTGGATTAATATTTACAACACAACCATATATAGAATATAGAAAATTACGCAAATTAGAAAATATGTTTTCCCAATATGAAAAAATTGTTCTTATTGGATTTATGAAAGAGCAAATATATAATAATTTTTATAATAAATTATCTAATACAATGTCATCAATGCTAATTATGCCAATTAATTGCCAAGTATTTTTGCAAAATTTAGGTATATATGTATGTGTTTATAAAGATAATAAATTACGTTCATGTATAGGAACAATAGATATAAATAATGATGATTCATCAATATTATATAATGCAAAACAATATGCACATGAACTATCATTTAATAAAAATAGTTATAAAGATATGAATTTTCCTAAACTAGAAGCAAATGAACTGAATAAATTAACATTTGAAATTAGTATATTAGGTAATATAAAACCAATAAGTATTAATGAGTATTTTGGAAATAAATTTCAATTTGGCAATGATGGTATATTTATATATAAGGGAAAATCTATTGACGGAAAATCTATAGTATCAAATACTACATTTGTCTTAACAAGTATAAAAGAACCAATATTGGATGGGCAAAATAAAAAAACATTACTGGAAAATTTATGTCAACATAATACGGGAATAAAAACATGCTATACTATTATGAATGATGCTAAATTATTTTATAATGAAGGTATAACTTTGTCTTATGATAGTATATTTTGATAGTATATTTATATATGTATTTGGATATGTTTATAATACTTGTAAAATATAAAATATTTATTAAAATATTTATTAAATATAATAGTAATTATACAAAATATACTAAATATAATGACAAAAACTTGTAATAGAATAAGTAAAAAAAAAAGAATAAGTAAACTAAATAAAAGTAATCTAAACAAAAGTAATCTAAACAAAAGTAATTCCGTATCTGGCGGTGGAATATTTGAAACTATTGGCAAAAGTCTAGTACAAGTTCCAAAACAAAGAAACTATAGTTCACCTATATCTGGATTATTTTCAAAATTAAATCCAAGTAAATTAGAATCATCGTCAAAAATAGACAAGCCACAACCAGTTGTAATAAAATATAATTATCGTTTACCAAATGAAATTGATATTACTACAAATACTCCAAATATACCAATAAATAGTAATTATATTACTACAGAACCTTATGTTACAATCAATAGTATGGGTAAATATTTATTAGTAATGTATAGAATTATAAATAAGAAACCAACACCAAAATTATTATTACATTGGCTCATTGGTTTTATGAATTATGCACCTACAAAAATATTTCATTATATTGCACCAAACACAAAAATTGGAAAATTAAATAATTTTGTAATGAAAATATATAAACTTCCAGAAGATAATAATAATAAAACTTTTATAAAAATTAATAATTTTAAAAAACAAAAGGCATATGAAGAATTCAATACTTATATTAAATCAAATAATTTATTACCTATAAATACTTATAATTTTATTGTAAAAGGATCATCTGATGAAGGAATAAATTTATTCAATATGTTAAGTAAAAAACATTCTAAATTCTAGTATCATCTAGTATCATCTAGAATAGTATACATTTATCATATTTTCAAAATATTTTTTATATATTCTATAACCTTCATATTTTTCATATTTATTATCAGTATTATCAGTATTATTTTTAGAATCACTTAATATTTCACTTAAATACCATTCTGCAAATTTTGCCGTCATTTCATTTGGATGATAATTATTTGGATTATCTCCAAAAAATTTTTCAAAATCTGTTAATTTATTTAGTTGTATTGGCTCTTTATTTAGATAATAATAAATATTATTGTCACCAGTAGTTTGCTTAATTTCTTTTTCTAGTTGTAAAGCTACCATATTTACATCAACTAAACTATCTGGTATAGCATTTTTAAATATTGCACCAATCCACCAATATGTATTATTTTTATTATGCCATAACCAATATTTATCCATTCCATCGGGATTATTTCGATTTAATGGATAAATATGTTCTAGACCTTTAATATCAATAGGATTATATTCATAACCTAATAATGGGTATAAATCATTAAAATCTAGGGGCGATTGACGTTGATGTATATGAGTAATTTCATGTACTAATGTGAGTTTCCTTGGATTTTTAAACCATTTTGCATCCATTATGATAGTTGTATCTAGAGTATGAGGCATTCCCGATTCTAGCCAATATTTTGCTTTTGCTATGCTAATCGTTTTTAACCATTTTGTGATATAATTGTAGTAGAAAACGTTTTTCCCTTTTAGCTCTTTTAATAAATTTAATATAAAAGTATCTATAGTATTCTTTTCATCCTCACTAATATTATCAAATGCCGTTTTGTATTTTTTATAAAGTTCATCTATATTAACACAACCTCTGGCACTTAAATTAGATTGATTCATTCCTTGTAAATATTCACCATCTTTAACAATAAGTTTTTCTGCTTCTGTTGTATCTAGATATGTTATTTGAATATTATGATATTTTAATAATTTATCTGATGATGTAAGTATAGATTCATTTGTAAAATGTTCTTGTTTTTCTAATGCTATTTTTTTTTTTAAAAGATAATATTTTGTAATTAAAAATAATGTAATTGATATAATAAATATTATAAGAATAAACCAATTCATTTTGTATATATTTTGTATATATTATAAATATATTAGATATTTTGCAAATATATAAGAACTTAATTCATAGAAAAAAATTTATTTATATCTGTATTTGCTTCTGTTATTTCTTTCTTTAAATAATCGGCTTTATAATAATCTTTTACTAAATTATAATATACTACACCAAATAATAAACCTATTAACGTGCAATAAATAGCATCTAGAAGTGTTTTACATCCTACATTCATTCTGGAATATATTGTAATTAGCATAAGAAATGTAAGAATAAAAAATTCCATTGCACTAAAGGTATCATTATAATACATATCCATATAGAAAAACCCTGCAAAAAATCCTACAGTTTGCGATATTGGGCTAGGTAGAACAAATGGCGTTCCGCTTTCTGAATACATTAGTGCACATTGAGGATTACTTACACCGTGCAAAACCATTTTATATCCTAAACCTAATAATTCGTTTCCTAAAAATCCGCCGAATAATAATAAACCTCGAAAATCCTGAAATACTACTCCAGACATAGCAGAACCTGTGTATAATCCTACTGGTACTATACGAACAAGAGTATTAATAAATATTTTAGCAGTATCAATGAGTGAAATAGACATTTTGATATATATATGTAATAATTGTAATTTATATTTATTCTAATTTATATTTATATTTATTTCTTTTACTTTATATATAAACATAGGTTTTTTTTTAATTTAAACAATTATATTCTATTATTAAATATAATTGCAAATACTAAGATGGATACTAAGATGGATACTAAGATGGATACTAAGATGGATACTAAGGTCATAAAAATAAAAGAAAATTCTGATATTGAATTAAATGGAAGAATTTATTTTATTCCAGATAAATATTTAAGCAATGCATTAAATTATATAGCTTTTGAACATAAAAAGTTATATAAAATAATTTTTGCTATGTATCTAGATTCATTAATTACTAATCATAAGATTGAAAATATATCTAGAATAACAAAAACTCATTTAATTGATGCAAATGTATGTAGTGATAAATTAATTTCTTATATTACAACTGGTAAAGTATATGTACATAATTTATCAAATATAGAAACAGTAATTCTCAATAAAATACCAGAATATTTAGTAAAAAAAATAAATCCTAATATTATAGAAAAAATAGATTTCTAAAATAAATAGTTTTTCAAAAAAAATAAATATATAGATTAGATAACTTAATAGATTAGATAACTTAATAGATTATATAACTTAATAGATTAGATAACTTAATAGATTAGATAACTTATATATTTACAATGGCTGCAACTATACTAGAAAATTTTGATGATTTTAATTTTATGGTAATATTACTATTTTTATATGTAATTCTAATAGGTTTTATTATTATGATTATGTTTAATATTAAAACTAAAGCAAAATATAATACTCAAGGTAGTCAATCAATACAACAAACATATCCAAATAATTTTCCACAAACTACACAACTACAATGTATTCCTAAAACTACCGATGGGCAATGCTAATAACCCGCAGAACCCCTATAACCCAACATTTTTTCGTGAATTTTGCCATAAGTACTAGAAACTATATTGTCTCTTTGTCTAATTATGTCTTGTCTTTTTTCCTCTTCCTCTATTTCACGCCGTTTTTTCAATTCATAATCCCGCATTTGCTCTGGAGTCATAACATATTTAATATTACTTCTATCTCTTTTTAATTCATCTACATTTTTATATTCTTTATACTCTACTGAATTTGGGTCAATAAATGCCCCTTTTGATGTATATGCTGTTTTTAAATCTGTATATGCTAAATCATTTTTACCACCTTTTCCAATAGGTGCAGGTTTACTAAAATCATTTATCTTTCTAGCATATATATCTATATCTGTAAAACCTGTAGAACAAGATACTAATTCTTGAGGTTCTTTAAATTCTTGAATTGCCCCAGTTTTACTAGTTAATTTTTCTTTATAATCTTCAAATGTCGAATTAAAAACACTTATGTTAAATTTATTACCAAATATTTCATTAGGCTTATCATCAGATTGATTGCTGGTAAACCAATCTCCATAACCATCATCACCAGATTCCCATAGTTTATTTTGTTCATATATTTTATTAAATAATTTATTATCAAATTTATCTTTATCTACTTTTGGCGAATTATCTATCATATCCTTATTTTTCATGCGAGACCGCATTTGGTCTTCAATATATGATTTACTGCCATCTCTTAAATCATTAAAAGGTTTATCACTTTCGCGATTTTTATATTTTTCCAAAAGAGACATATAGCATTTTGTTACGAGTTGAAATTGTTCTGCATTTCCGCCAGTTTTATCTGGATGCGTTTTCATTGCCAATTTTTTATAAGCTACTTTCAATTCATCTAATGAATAATTTGGCTGTAATTGAAATAGTCGTAATGAATCAATATTTGATTTTTCCAATTCAGTTAAGCTTGATAAATAATGTAATCGTCTTTGTTTCTGTTGTTCGGCAAATTCTTTGCGTCGTCTTTCTTCTTCTAATTTAAATCTAGCCTCTTCTTCTTCCGCTTCCGTCTTATAATGTTTTGTAAGAGCGTCTATAGTATTTAATTGCTGGGTAGTTTGTAATTGGCGATTTTTATTGTCTTGTGGTGTAGTTCCATTATTAAATCCAGTGCCATATGTGCTACTTGTGCCATCTGTTCCATATGTGCCACTGTTTCTATATGTATTTATAGGCTTAGGTATATTTGCAGGTGTATTAGGTGATGTATTAGGTGATGTATTAGGTAATGTATTATTATATATATTTTGCATTACATATTTTGAATAATCATTATTATCTGCAGGTGGCAAATTATTTAACATTTGTGTAATTCTTTGCACCTGATTAGAAGTCATCATATATTGGTGTTCATTAAGCAATTTTTCTAATAATTTGCGTTTTTGCGATGGATTTTTATCAATTTGTTGCATCATCTCTTTATTGCCTAATATTGCAAGAAGTTTATTTGCTGATGTAGGTTCTTTTACATTATTATAATTAGTATTATAATTAGTATTATATTTAGTATTAGGATTTACACCTCTTTGTAATTCTGCTGGTGATATTATTGGCTGCTGATTGTGCTGATTGTGCTGATTTTGCTGCGGATTGTGCTGCGAATTGTATTGATTTTGCTGCGGATTATATTGATTTTGCTGCGGATTATATTGATTTTGCTGCGGATTATATTGATTTTGCTGATTTTGCTGATTATATAATTGTGATTGCAATTGCATAATAAGTTGTTGATTTTCTATTGCAGTTTTACTATTATCATTACCCATTTTAATGTATTATGTATTATATTGCCTATTGATTGTATATAATATTTTTTATGATTACTATAAAAATCGAAAAAAATAAAAATCAAAATACGAATTACGAATACATATATATTTACAAATACATATATTTACGAATACATATATATTTACATTACTTTTTTATATTCATAAATAAAAGCTTTATATCTTGGTAAATCTGATGTATCTTTACCATATTGCCCCCAATTATCGCTATGCATAAATAAATATTCATATTTGCCATTATTATTACGAATATACCATGTGCAACCCATACCCGCATATCTACTAGTATATTCATTATTATTTAAATTACTTACAGATTTGGCATAAGTACTAATTTCTTTGTTAAAGTCATCTATATTATCGGATATGATACCAGTTATTTCAGGACAATTTATAGTATGTCCACAACTATTAATAAGACTATCACAATATAAACAAGTATGTCCATTACTAGTATGTGTATGAGGATCTATACATTTACTAATACTACAAGGAGTATTTATAACATCATTTTTATATTTTTCCAATTCTGCAATTAAATTAGGGTGTCCACATTCAATTTGTCCGTGTCCTAATTGACCACATTTGCCACAACAATGTTTTACAGTTGTATGTGAACATGCATATCTGCATTTATCAATCTGACAAACACTCATTTTATATCTAGAATAGTATATATCTGGAATAGTATATTTATTTAATTATTTATTTTTATATTCAATTTTTATTTTATATTTACTATTTTTACATAACTAATTTAATTTACATAACCAAGTTAATTTACATAACTAACAATAAATGCAATAATCGAACACAATACGCTACCCCATATACTATCCATTATACTAACACTCAAATCCCATCCATCAAACATAAAATGCATAGTAAAATCAAAAGTAGCATATGATGCTAAACCAAATGTTCCTCCATAAATAATAGAATCTTTAAGCCTATTTTGCCATGTTGTTTTATTTATGATTCTAGGCAATACTAAAACCAAAATACCCAATGCTAGTGCCAAATATACAATTAATGCGGAATAATAACGTTTTGTATAATCTTTGCCACTAATTGCATATGCTTTTGATTTAATATATGCAAAATTCAAATAAAGATATGGTGCATCTAATATTATGAATAAAATAATTATAAGAAAATAAAGTAATATTGAATTCATTGTAAAAAAATTATAGTATATAAATATAGTATCTTAATGTAGTATTAGATAAATATTTAGGTAAATATTCAGGTAAATATTCAGGTAAATATATGTCGACATCAATATTTTTTAGATTTACAGATAATATAAAACGTGAAATTAATAATGTATTTGGTAATAATTACAATGATAAAATAAAAAATTATATGGAAATTAAAGCACAACAATTTTTACAATATCATAATAAAACTCTGGAATATAAAGAATCGCAAATATATACTTTATCTTTTTTACCAAATTATATATTTTTAGTATATATAACAAAAACTAATACCAATCATCCTTATCTACTATACATAAATCTTAATGAAAATACATTAAATTTTCTAATACCAAATGGAAAAGAGCGAAAACAAGCAGATATATTAGAATATTCAGAGGCAATTACAAATTGTAATAGGTATGATTTATCGGCAATCTATATTTTATTAGAAAAAACAATATATATAAGGAAATTTGCAACACTTAATCTTAGATTTAATTTACTAGATTGTGAAAATATTACAAATTGTATAGTAAAAATGCGCTTAATTGATAAACAAAAGATATCTACGAATCAGAAAAATGAATTGAAAGTGAAATATAATGACTATTACATAAATAAAGCTATTACACTACTTAAAAAATATTTTGATATTCTAGAAGCAAAAGATTACGATGAAGCTCAATTATTTCTAAAAGGTAGCGGAACAGGTAAATATAAAACTAAATATTTTGGCAAAGAAAGACTAAATACATTTTTCAGAAATACTAAAAAAATAATAGGTCATTTGGAAATCTTTATTGTTATGTATCAATTATTACATCAAGCTAGAATGCGACTATTGAAATATTGACATATTGAAAATTTATCATTAATATAATGATGCATAAATTATTCAAAATTCTAAAAAATTTCTCTATAAATTTTTCTGACATACAGTACATATTTATATTATTTGCATTATGATGATTAATTATCATTTTTAATTGAAAAGCACATAAATGCAATCCATTTAATAATTCATCAAAATAGTCTCTCTGATGGTGATGGTGATGGTGATAGTGATGGTGATGATGATAGCTAAGTTCATTTTTAATTAAACTTTGTTTTATAATAATAATTACATTATCAACCCATTTTAATATATCTATTGGTAAATGCGAAACTCTTTGTTGTAATGGTAAATTACTTAATGATGTATTGTAAAAATTTACAAACTGATAAATATAAATTGTTTTAGCATAAAGTTTATCAATAGAAAATATTTTTTCATTATAATCTATAATTATATTATTCGATATTATGTATTCAATGCTATATTCTTGAATACTTTTATTACCAAATATATTTTTTTGCATATCTAGTGGCAATGTTAAATAATTATATATGTAATCTTCATCATCTAGAATACATATTTTATCTTTGTTCTGGCAAAAAGTATTTGGTATATCTAGATACAGTTTTCTTTTTTTTTTATTACTTTCATTATATATATCTAGATTATGTTGAAAAATATTATCATTTATAATACATTCATTTTCTTCATTAATACTACAGTGTTCCATCATAGTTAATAGTTTGCGATTACTAGTTTCATTAATTGTTAGCAATTCTATACCATTTGATACTAAATCTATATCCATTTGTCTATGAAACTATGTATTGCAAAACTTGCAAAAGTTTTATACTTATAAATTAAAAAAATAAAAAATCAATTTTTATATTTAATGTTTTGTCATATTAGAACTAATTGGCAAGTCTTTATAAACAACATTTTTTAGATTAGGATTTATATCGGTAGGATTCCATTTGTTTTGTGGTTGTTGTGATTGTTGCATTTGTTGTGAGTGTTGTGAGTGTTGTGATTGTTGTGGTTGTTGCATTTGCTGTTGTATTTGTTGTTGTGTTTGATATTGTATAGTTTTTGCTAATGGTGAATAATTACCAATACGTGTATTCATAGTATCTTTATTATTAAGTTCTTTATCTGGTATTGGTTGTCCAGAATGTAAGTTTGAATAAAAATCATTTACTGACATACTAGCCATACTAATAGGCATATTTGATGCTCTAGATAAAGGACTATATTGTGACATTCTATCATTTGCAGATTGGCGATAATAATCCTTATTACTATCTTGAATTACCATTCGCGTATCTTTATTTTGACCATATTGATTATTTTTTGCTTGTTGTAAAATAGGATTTGGTTCTATTGCATTAGGATTATCAAAAATAAAATTATCTAGTTTACTATTCATATTTTGCCTATAATCCATTTTTTTTTCCTCAACTTTTTTATATCCTCCAGTATTATTATATTTATTAGGCAATTCCTCATAATTACCCATTGAATACATATTACGAGGATTTATTAAAGGAAGACCTCCCGAATGAGTAGAAAATGTATTATTATTTTTATTATTATTATTATTGGTATTATCTAATAATATATTCTCATCTAAAAATGGCATTTGATTCATTTGATTTATTTGATTCATTTTATTATTTTGTAATGTATCAAAATTATGAGTATAATAACTTGCAAATTGGTTTGGTTGTTGTTGTTGCATAGGTTGTTGTGCAGTTGAATAATTACGTGTAAATTCAGGCATTGTATTAGGAGGATTTTGCGTAATATCATTAGATAAATATTGAAATGTATTCATCGAATTCATCTTATCATTTATATCATTACGATGTTCGCCAGATTTGGTTGGTCTTTTAATTTGGGTTGTTTCAATAGGTGATTTCATTTCTTGAAAATTAACGGAGTTTGCATTATTTGCATTATTTGTATTATTTGTATTATTCGATTGATATTGAAACTCATTTTGAAGAGAAAATAATTGTTTATTTAATTCATCTAAATTCATTTATGTTTTTATATATTTATATTTTCTATATTTATATTTTCTATATTTACATTTATAAAGAAAAATAAACAAAAATATAAACTTATTTGCAAAAATATACTAATTCATAAAATAAAAAATATTAATATTTATTAGAGTTTATAAATATAGAGCACCTATCCAATATGAATGAAATATCTAAATTTATAGTTTTTATAGTAGTAATTGTTTTCTTTTCATTAATACTATTAATAATTCTAGAAAAAACGGAATTATTTATACAATACAAACAGTCAAAATTAAATAATAAAAAATATGGTATTCAAGAAGAATTTGAAAAAAGTGATGAAGCAGTAGAACTCCTTGCAAAATTACACAATCATATGCTTAATTTTGTAGAAGAATTAAATAAAAAAATGCCAAATGATGAACGTGTTAAAAGATTAGTAAAAGGTTTTAAAAGGGCTGAAATTGAAGAAGCACCAAACGATGATGGATCATCTTATACAATTAATAAAGGCGACCTTGTAGCATTATGTATAAGACATAAAGAACAAGGACATCCATTTCATGATTATAATACACTTTTGTTTGTAATTATTCATGAAATGGCACATATTGTTAGTGTTAGCGAAGGACATAATTCCGAATTTGTAGAAAATTTTAAATGGTTATTGCAAAATGCTAATAAATTAGGCTATTATGAACCTGTAAATTATCAAAAATCACCAATTACTTATTGCGGTGTTAAAGTTACTAATAATCCGTATTATGGATAGCATATGGATAGCATATGGATAGCATATGGATAGAATATGCTTAGTCATCTGTAATCAATGGTAAATTCATATCAAGTTTTGCTATAGATTTTTCATAGGCTTTCTTTTCTTCTATTGTTTGATATTTTTTACCACATACGCTCAAACCTCCAACATCACCCTCTAATCCTTTTTCACCCTTATTACCTGTGGGACCCATTGACCCCTCCGTAAATTTAACTTTACTAAATGACATAATTAAAAATACTAATATAATAATATTTACTAATATAGTAATGCCAAACATTCTAATAGCATTTATATTTTTACTACCTGCAAATAATCTATCTAGAAATTGTAAACCTACTAGACCAGTAATTAATATAAATAGACTTATTACTATAAAAATTGGAGTAAATAATTCTTGAAATGATGCCATATCTAATATATATATATATATATATACTATCTAATATCTTATCTAATATATATATCTATAATAAAATTTATAATTTTTCTAAACTTTTTTCATTATGTCTTCTAGATATAAATTCATTTGAGTAAATATTTTTATTAATTGTGAAATTCTAGTTGTAGTAAATTCTTCTAGATTCATATCATCTATTTTTGTTTTATAATTTTCAATATGTCCACATATTTGCCCAATTTGCGAATCCATAAGATTTTCATATTGTCTAATATTTTGCATTACTGAACTATATTTTTCAGACTCAGTTGCAATATCATCAGTCATTTTGTAATATTTACTCTTTATTTCTGTAAATTCTGAAATCTTTGTCTCTCTATCTCTATCTAGCGCAAATGTTCCTAAACATTCATCTTTAATTATATATGCAGATTGGGTTGGTGGCATTAGCATTTTGCAAATCATCAATAATGTTTCCTGCACTACATTAAGTAATGACCCACCCTCGGCAATTCCATCAGCATCTTTTGCAATTCGGGCTTCAATCCCATTTTCAAATATTATATTTATAACATCCAATAGATTATTTGTATTTTCAATTTCAACAGATATAGTTAATAATTTATTATTAATTGAATTATATGTATTCATTAATTGAATTGGCAAATGCCGTTCCAATTTTTCATCATATGTTGTATATTTGTTCGTAGTTGAACCATCTTTGTTTTTTTCACTTATAGATATACTTGATTTTCTTACTAAGTTATCATTATATTCTTCATAGTATTTTTTGGTTTTTTCAATTGTTAACATTATATCACCAAATTTCATTTTATTAATTTTTAGTGGTTTAAACTCTGGAACTTGAGATTGATAACGATAAACATAATATACTAATTCTTTATATAATTCTATTTCATAATGTTTACAAAGTATTGTAGCAACTAATATTTTTGGTATTTCAATAGATTGAAGCATATTTGATGCTTTAAGTTTTGATTCTGTGCTTATATTACCATATTCATTTAATGAATCATTAGCATTATTGTAAATATTATATATAAAAGAGTTATTTTCTATTTTATTTTGCGAATTACAATTTGTAATAAATGTATTCATAGGAGTTCTCCAAACACTAAACATTTCAATATTATTAACAACTTTGTTTTCAATTAAATATGAATTGGATTGTGTATAATCTAATTTGTTCCTTTCATCTGCAAAATTTAAATCTCCAACATAGAGAAATACAAGGTTCAACTCTTTAGAATTTATAGGTTCTAGACAATTTTCTCTTATTATTGCTAGTTGATTAACTTTTGGCTGGGCAGTTCCAAAGCGACATATATCACCCAATGCTAAATAATTAATTGTTTCTTTAGTATTTTTAAATCCTTTATTATCTGTAATACTTTGTCCATTAGGACGCCAAATAGTATATGTATCGGTATTATCCGTATCTGCATTATATGATGCAAATGAAACTAATTTTGAATAACTAGATGGATACATAACATCACCATTAACCATAAAAGAATTGAGTTCAAATTTTTCGAGTCCTCCATAAACGGAATCACCAACAGATAAATAACCAACTTTACCAAAAGGATTGCGAAATGTACCATAAGTATCATTGGATGCTTTTGTAACAATGTCATTAATAACTTGAACTAATTTAACGGCAATAGCTGATGGATTCATAAGGGTGCGAAAGTTATTTACTGATTCGGCATTTTCTTTTTTAACAGTTTTGCCTAAAATAATACCATTTACAAAACTATCATATGCAATATTATTACCATCATTTAATATATCCTGAAAATATGTTGATGTTGAATATATTGTTTTAAAATGGGGTGTAAATGTGCTTAATTTGCATATAACATCACTTTTGCGAACTCTTTGTAAATATATATTATTCTTGCAATACGAACAAGATACTGATTTACCTTTTTTCCCCATTTTGCCCTTTTTCCCTTTGGGACCCTGATTACCTAAATATGAAGACGATTTTTTATTATAGTATAAAAAAATTACTAACATTGTTGAAAGATTTAAAACTGCAACAATTACAAACCATGACATACCACTACGTAAATAAGACACATCAAATATATCACGTGTAAAATAGGCTCCTATTGATAATGTTAATATTACTATTATAATTATTGTTATTTGTATCCATAATGGTATATTTATTTCAAATTCTACTATACCATCTACAAAATTACCTAGTGTTTCGAACATTTATAGTTTGTGTAAAAAAGAAAATCTAATGTTGTTCTCTAAGTTATATTTAATTTAGATTTTATTGATAATAGTAAAAACTTATTAAAATTTAATAATTTATAAAGTAAAATAAATTAAATAATTAAAATTTAGTTTTAATTTGTTTAATTTTTATTGGTTTTGGAACTTTTTCCTTTGGTTTAGATGATTTCTCTGGTTTAGGTTTAGATGATTTCTCTTGTTTAGCTTTAGCTGTTGTTGTTGTTGCAGTTGCAGTTGCAGTTGATGTTTCATTTGCCTTTGCCTTAGGGGCACTTTTACCTTTAGGTGCACTTTTACCTTTAGGGGCATTTTTACCTCTTGTTGATTTTGGTTTTGCTTTATCCTTTTCTATAATTTCTAATGCTACCTCCACAGTTAAACTATCAATATTATCTTTATATTTTTTTGGTAATTTAACATTATTATTGTTAGATAATTTTAAATACAAACCATATGGACCAGTTTTTATAGTAATATCATCATTTAATTTCTTATCTTTTTTATCATTTTCCAATTTATCAGCCTTACTTTTTATATAATATTCAATAATTTTTTTACATTCGTCAAAAGTAATATTTTCTGGGTCTAGACACAGTTTTGGATTAGCTTTTAAATAATTTTCAATACTATAATTAGCATCGCCATATTGGATATAAATATTACTTGCTTTTTTAAGAATTATGTCGGTTTCTTGATATTTACCTAGAGATTTTGGAAAGACTAATAATGTAAGTGCATTTTCTAGTGTCATATTTTCAAATGAGGATGAGAAATTGGCAAATCGGCTCTTTTTTTTATCTGGATTCTCCTCAATGATTAGGAACCCTTTGCGCGATTTAATGGCAAATACTGGCAAATTGGTGTTCGGATTACTACCAAGATTGCGACGGGAGGCTGAATCTGCGGTTGGGTCGGCGGATTTAAGGGCTTTTCTGGATTTAATATCTTGGGATAAGGTATTAATAATAGGTGTTAAATTAGTATAGATTAAATGTATTACATCATATAATTTTGATTTATTCTCAGCAATATCATCTAACATAGATTCTATTTTTGCTGTATATTTATAATCCATTAATTCTATAAAGTTTTTACAGAGAAATTCATTAACCATAATACCTAAAGAAGTAGGTACTAATTTATTTTTATCTGATGGTAAAATAGTGTGTTTATTTTCTATTTTAATTTTATCTGGAAATTCATATTTCAATGATATAATATTTACTTGTTTTTGTGGTAAATTTTTCTTTTCTACATATTGTTTTTCTTGAATTTTTATAAGGGTAGCTGAAAATGTAGATGGTCTACCCAAATTTATAGATTCCATCATTTTAATTAAAGATGCTTCTGTATATCTTGATATAGGTTTAGTATATTTCTGTATAGTATCCATATTTTGAATAAATACCTCTTGATTTTCTTTTAAAGAATTAAATATTTTTTCTAAATAATCTGAATTATGTAATTTATTTTTATTATCTTCATTATCTTCATTATCTTCATTATCCTGTTCTTCTTCTGATTGAAATATTTCATCTTCTGGTATAACTTCTAAATCACCTAATGCATTTTTAATAACTTTTTTTTTATGCATATTCATACATTCTAAAAAACCTAAAAATGTATTTTTTTCGTGTTTTCCTACAAAAGTAAGAGTATTATTATTAACTTGTTCTTTTTTAGTATCTTTTTTAGTATCTTTCTTTAATATTTTTTTTGCTTTAGTAATATCATTAGTAATATCATTAGTATTGACATCATTATTATTTTTTTCATTTATAATTTTTACAGTTAATAAATCAAATTCTGATGGTGACATTTGACTAGCAATAGTCCTTCTAAATATTAATTGGTATAATCTATTATGTTGTGATGTTAATCCATCTACTCCTAAAACTGATTCTTTAGATACATCACATATTCTACATGCCTCATGTGCCCCCTGAATATTTGTAGATTTTGACTTATATTCCATATATCTATAATATTTATCTCCCCATTTATTTTTAATATATTTTTCAATATTTTTCATTGCATCAGGAGAAATAGCTATACTATCTGTTCTCATATATGTAATACAACCTGCTTCATAAAGTTTTTGTGCAAGTGACATTGTTATATGTGGACTGTAACCTAATTTAATAGAACTATCTTGTTGTAAAGTGCTTGTTGTATAAGCTGGAGAAGGATTTCGTTTACCATTACTTTTACTAATACTTTTAATAACAAATTTAGATATTCCATCAGCACAGTTTTTATAAAGATTTTCTATTATATTTTGGTCTTGAATATTATTTTCACAAGTTGTTAATATATAATTAGTATTACTTTTAGATAATTTCATAAGTTCTTTTTTATCTAGAACAAAATTAGAATCTAAATGAAAATATGGTGTTGAATTAAATTTTTCAATTTCATTTTCTCTTTCTATAACTAATTTAATAACTGGACTCATTACACGTCCTGCTGATAAAGTATATGAATTAAATTGTGCCCATAATGTTGGTGATACAGTATAACCTATAAGGCGGTCTGCAATTACACGACCTAAATAACTGTCTCTTTCATTTTCATCAATTAGTATAGGTTTTTTTATAGCTTCTTTAATTGCTTTATCGCTTATTTCATTAAATAAAATACGCTTACGATTTTCAGGTTTTACACCTAAAATATTGAAAATATGCATAGAAATTCCACACCCTTCCCTATCTGGATCACTAGCTAATAATATACTATTACAAGATTTATATAATTTTTTTATATTAGCAATAACATCTTTTTTGGAGGGTGATTCAATAAATTCTGCTGTGTATGTTTGTAAATCTATACCTAATGTTTTTTTAGGAATTTCAGTAACATGACCACACGAGCTTGTAACAATATAATCATTACCAACGTATTTTTGCACAGATTTCACCTTTGAAGGCGATTCACAAATTACTAATGTTTTTTTTGACATTTTAAGTTTTTGTGAGTTTATTATATATAATATATTTTAGTTTTAAGTTTTCAATTTTTACAATAGGTTAATAATTTATTGGATTTTTTATTTAGAATAATAAAAAAATTGATTATTTTTATATAAATAAACTATATTATTTATATATTTATTTAATATTTTTACAAAAAATGCAGAACCGTAAAGACAGAATTAAAATAAATTGGATTTTAGAACAAAATAAAAGATTAAAATCATTTATACAAAAAAAAGATATAGTATTTAAAGAATTTATATCAATTTTAGAAAAAAATCTTGGTAAAGGACAATATTATATTAATATTGCAAAATATTCTTTAGAAATAAAAAAATATGAAAATGCTTATAAAAGTTTTAAGTTATCTGCAGAACAAGGAAATGAATTAGCAATAGCATATATTGATGGTTTAGATATTACAAGTCTAGATATAACAAATGATTATGCTAAATTATTTGAAAATATTAATCCAGACAGTTTATTTCATATTGGTAATTGTTATTTCAAAGGTAAAGGTACATTAAAGGATGAAAAACTTGCTTTTTATTATTTTGAAAGTGCTGCTAAATTTGGTATTGTAGATGCAATGCATTCACTTGGATATTGTTATGAAAAAGGTATCGGTATTGAAACAAATATCGAATTTGCAATTAAATATTATAAATTAGCAGCAGATGCAGGTAATAAATTTGCACAGCATAATATTGCTAGACTTTATAAACTTGGTATTGGAATTGAACAAAATATAGAACTAGCAAAAACATACTACCAATTTTCTTCAAATTCAGGTTTGGATAAAGCTAAAAAGAGGCTAAATGAAATAGATAATACCTCTGAAGAGGTTATACCAAATAAAAGAACAAAGATAAATGAAAATACACCCGAAAATAATACATCAGATGATGGTATTTTTAATATTATTATTGAAAGTGATGATGAAGAAGGAGAACCAATTTTACTTAGTGAAAAAAAATGAGAAAAAAAAATAAATATATGTAATTTATTCATATTTAATCATATTCTACACCAATACATTTTTTAATCAATGAATCAATATTTACTAATCCAATAAAACAATTATTTTTTTTGATTATAATTATATAATCAAAAAAAAAATAAAAAAAAATAAAAAAAAATAAAAAAAAATAAAAAAAATAAATAATAATAGTAATGATAGTAATGTTATATAATGAATAATACAATTGATAATATAAATGATGATACATTAGATAATATAATTGAATTTGATTATATTAATAACATTGAGGATGAAATTAGTGGTTATATTGAAAAAATTAATTATGATATAGGATATTATTGGTGGAAACGTTATATATATAGTGCGTTTTGGAGTAATATATCAACTCCAATAAATTTATCTATCGTTGTGCTAACTGCTTTGACGACAGGACAAAGCGCTACAGATAATTTAATTTCTAAAGAATTATCAACCATTTTAGGCTCGGTAACTCTTTTTGTATCTATATTTAATTCATATTTTAAGCCACACGATCAATTAACGCAAAATCAGGAAATATTAAAAAAATGGGCGATTTTAGGTCAAGGATTTGACGAAATCTATTATAATAAAGCATATATATATGATGAAAAAAAAGACAGATTAAATAATTTAGAAAAATTATTCAAATCTGTATCAACATTAAAACGAGATTATGATAATAATTATTGTATTGATTTGCTATATATTGTAATACGTAATATATGTATTCGTAATAACATAAATTGGATAACCACTAAAGATATAAGCGAATCATCAAGACAAAGAAGAAAAACAATAGATATAACACATACACCATTAAATACATCATCTATTATTACAAAAGATAGCAAAGATAGCAAAGATAGCAAAGACCGCAATGATAGCAAAGACCGCAAAGATAGCAAAGACCGCAAAAATAGCAAAGATAGCAAAGACCGCAAAGATAGCATAGAAAATAAAATCATAATTATATAAATAAAAAATTGAAATTTAAAAATATAAAAACAAATATTATAAAATATAGACACATATATAAAAACAATTATAATTATAAAAATAAATATATTAAAAAATGAGTAAAAAAAATGATGATTTATTTGATGGTTGTTATGACGATGAATATCAAGATAGATTTGATAAAGGAGATGCTGGTGTAGGATATAAAACGAAGTCTAAAAATCAAAAAGCTAGTAAAAATGATAATGAAAATAATGAAGATAATGAAGTAAATGCTACTGCACCTATTAGACTTACTAAAGAAGAAAAAGAAGAAGCTAAGAGACAAAAATTAAAAGAAATTAGAGAAAAATCTAAAGAAGCAAGTAAATTAGAAGCTGAACGTCGTAAGAAACAAGAAGAAGAAGATGCTGATGCTGAAAAACTTAGATTGGAAGCTGAAAAACTTAGATTGGAAGCTGAAAAACTTAGATTAGAAGATGAAAGTAAAGAATATGATTGGGAAGGAAACGAATATTAAGTAATATAAATCCTGCTTTTTGGCACGGCTTTTTTGGCACTGCTTTTTTAGACATTTAAAACGCCAATTATAAAATATTATTTTTTATATAATTTTGATATTTTTTTTCTTGTTAATGTTTTCTTAACATATTTTTAATTAAAATATAAACAACTTTAAAAATAACTTTATATAATAAATATATAAATATATAAATATATAAATATATAAATATATAAATATATAAATATATAAATATATAAATATATAAATATATAAATATATAAATATATAAATATATAAATATATAAATATATATATAATACTATAAAAATGAAAACCAAAAAAAATAAAACAGTTAAAATAAAATTACAAAATACTAAATTGTTAAAACTTAAAAAAACAAATAAATTGAAAAAGTCAGAATGTAGATTAGCAGATATTGATAAATATGGATTAGGTAAACCTCATTTGAGTAGTGATTTGGAAAATCAGTTTGAGTGTTTAATTGCAGGTCATAGAAATTGTTTAATGCATATGTATAAATTTGTAGCAAAATTATCACAATCTATAAAAGATAAATTAATTAAACATAAAACAAAAATTTATAAGAATATGATTTATATTTATCCTCGTTATAAAAAATATGCAATATTGTGTTATTATTTACAAGAACGTAGACAATATCCAAATGTTATGAATAGTTTAGATTTAGAAGGAATAACTGAATTTAACAAATTTTCTTACGCACAAGGAGTATTATTAGGATATCGTCAATCTGAAATTAGGGGATTTTATTTAAGAAATATTGCTTTATTACAAATAGATGACGAATTTACAAAAACATTTGTAAATGATGATGAAAACATTAAATTAGAAGAAAAACTTGTAGAAGAATTAAAAAAAATTAATATACCAGAATTTAATAAAAAATATAATATAATGAAAACTATGTGCGATAAATGGCTAAAAATGGCTTTAGGAAAAGATAGTATTTTTAATGATTTATATGAAAAAGTTAATATAGATATTAAATTATTAGAATTTTCTGAATAAATTATAGAGGTTTTTGCAAAAACTTCTTTGCGTGCGGGATTTCCTAAATCCTGCAGCGAGGGCTTCAGCCCCTCGAGCTCCCTTGTAGTTTTCCTAAATCCTGCTTTGCGTGCGGGATTTCCTAAATTAGCTTTTGGTGAAGTTTTCGCAAAAACTTCTTTGCGTGCGGGATTTCCTAAATCCTGCTTTTTGGCACGGCTTTTTTAAAAAAGCTGTTTTTTCCCACCATAATAGTGTATAGCATATCCATTATCTACCATCCATTTATTTATATGAATATCATTATAATATAAATCTGCTAAAAGTCTACCATATTTTTCTTTTCCATTATTTCTCAATTCTATTATTTGTCCATAAATTAAATTATGTAAAGCATCTCTAGCTTTAATTGCTAATTCACATTCTTTTTTAGTTTCACCTTTTATCTCTGGAGAATCAATACTGCGTAATCTTACACTAAACCTATATATTGGCGATGATTCAAATGGTAGTCTAGATGCAACTGTAATAGTATCTCCATCATAAACTTTTACAACTTTTGCAAATTTTATTTCTGGTATAAATATTTCTGTATCTTTATAATTAATATTTTTTAAATATGATACATCCGATTTATTTTTTTTATTTAATAGAATAGTGTTTATATCTTTTTTACCTTTTCTATTAGAAGAAATACAACAACAAATATTTTTGCAAAACCAGCGAAACATTTTATATTTTAAATGTGTTTTATAAATAATTATAAATTATTGTTTATATCATAAAAATATACAAAACTAAAAATATAAAAATCTACAAATATAAAAATCTACAAATATACAAAATAAATTATTATCTTTATAAATATTAAGTTATATATATATATATATACATATCCTATTCATATTTCTACTATATTTATCAAACACATTAAATAATACTATATTTAACAATGCCGTCCTCACGCAGAACTAAGAAAAATACTAGTAGTATAATTTTACATCCTAGTGATAGTAATCGCGGTATGACACCAGATGGTATTAGATGGCAAAAAACTGGAGCAACAGGAGATGAAGCTCTTGATATTTACCTTGCAAAAGGTCAAACAATTATAGCAGATAAACATGCATTAAATTTTATGGATGGAGAAGCCAAATTTGATACACAAATGGGTAAATTTACAAAAGCCATTGGTAGAATGTTTTCTGGAGAAACAGCATTTCTTAATCACATAACAGGTACCGATGATACTAAATTACAAAGAATTAATTTAGGTATGTCAATATCTGGTGATCTTATTTATTTACCTATACCCGTTGGTAAAAAATGGCGCGTTTCCAAAGGTGCCTTTTTAGCAGGTACACAAAATACTATTGTTTCAAGTAGCACAAGAATAGGAATAGGTGGTATATTTTCAGGAGAAGGTTTTATATTAACTGAACTTAGTGCAAAAGATGGAGATGCTGGGGCATGGATTAGTTCATATGGACATATAGTAAAACATACAGTAAAAAATAACGAAGTTCTATATGTTAATAATAATTTATTTTTAGCATCAGATAATGATGTCGAATTTAGTGTAAAAAATATTGGAAATTTTAAGTCTATAATTACTGGTGGTGAAGCTTTAGTTATGAAATTTAAGGGTCCTTGTGAAATATATACACAAAGTAAAGATATAACAGGATTATTTTATACATTAGCAGGTTTAGTGAGTAATAACAAATCTGGTAATAAGCAAAATATGAACTTATTTGGAGACCTCCTATTAAAGTAATAGTAATAGTAATAGTTATAGTTATGTATTCATATTTATTTTCATATTTTCATTTTGTTAATTCAAAACAATAATGCATTTTTATAAAATTATATATATTATTATTTTCAATACTATTTTCTGCATTAAGTTTTCCATAAAGTTTAATTTGTTCATCTAATGGTAGTTGAATACCAAAACAGAAAGGACAAATATCAATATTATTATAAATATTTATTCCAACTTGATTTTTGTCATAATTTTCTAGTATTGTAATAGGTAAATAATAAAATTCAAAATTAGGACAATTCACTTTTCCAATTAAATTATTATGATGATTGTTTATATCACAAATAATATTTTTATATTTTACTGTTTTCTTACCATTTTTTTCAATAATTGGTATATTGCCAAATATAGTAGCAATTTTTTGTAGTAAGAAATATTCTAAATATGAAGGTAGCATTTTTATAGTAAACATATATAAATATAGTAAATATAAATATAATTATAATTATAAATATAGTTCTAGATACACATATACATATAAATATAAATGTAGATGATTTTATAAACTAGTATTTATTGGAAAAAATACAAAAAATTGATTTTTATTTGCTTAATTAATTTAATTATTCAAGAAATTTTCAATTTAAGGAGATAAAAATGCCTAAAAAACAAAGTCGTGCTCCGTCTTGTAACGGAACGCTCTGTGGTTATCGAGATGGTACTCTACCTTACAAGTTAGATGAAAATGGTATATTGGATATTGACGAAAGTACCGATGATGATAATGTGAATTATAAGGATGTTCACAATGATGCATTAAAAAAGTTTCGCAATCAGAGTTGCTTCTTTTGTGAAAAATGTATAAGTAATTATGTCTTTTTAATAACAGAACATGATAAAAAAACAGCAGAAAACAAGACGCAAAAATCAATAAGAAAAGCAGAACATATTGCTGCTTTGGCTACGTTGAAAGTTGTAGGTGATGTAGATGCTTTCCTTAATTGGAGTTTTAGTAAGTGTATCGAATCATATCATAAACAAAATAAAAACTACTCTGATACTGGTGAAATTATTTATGGAAAAAAAAAACTTTTTAAAAAGAAATTTAAAATACAATTTACAGAAATACTTTTGCAAACAAAACAAGTTGTATATCTAATGATGTTGGAACTACTTGTATTGTTTACCGATGGAGACTATTATTCTGGAAAACAAAAGAGTGGAACACCAAAGAATGGGCGTGAACTGAAATTATTTATAAAAAACAGTAATTTACCAGAAAATATAATTGTTAATTTTAACCACGTCATTGGAGCATTTAATTCCTTGTTAAATCAGTTTAACAAAACTGCGATGAGAGAGTATAAACGTATTTGGATAACAAATGCTACTGTTTGTAAAAAAATAAATGATGTTGATATTGTTATTCCACTACCACTAACTATGGATATATGCATGAAAATATATCTATTTTTACAAAGACATAGATAAGTTAAAAAATAAATTAAATAATATTTATATATATAAACATATAAACAGATACAACTATAAACAGATACAACTATAAACAGATACAACTATAAACAGATACAAATATAAACACATATATATATAATAAATGCCAGAAGCAGTTGAGATACGCAAGTTTGCAGACATTTTGCGTTCTAATATTTTGCATTCTAGAATAACTAATATAAATATTCTTAAAGGTCGTTATACTAAAAAGCCATTTGAAGGATATGATGAACTTTGCAAAAATTTACCTCTTACTATAGAATCTATCAATACTAAAGGAAAATTTACATATATGACATTAGTAAATGAAAATAAAAGTAAAATTTTTTATCTATTTAATACATTAGGTTTAAGTGGTGGATGGACATTAAAAAGTAGCAAAAAAAGCGATTTTACAAGTTGTGCCAGTAATATTTGCCAATATATGACAGAACCAAAAGAAAATGTAATTTTTACATATCCAGTTTTGATAGAATATATTACAGAAGAAAATCAAAATGAATGGTTTCAAAGAGCATTAAATCATCTTAATGTAGAATTTATTACAGATAAGAAAACTAAAAATAATACATTTATTATTTTTTATTTCTATGACCAATTGAGTTTTGGAACGCTTAAAGCTATTAATGGAACTGACAATAATTCACAATTGGAAAAAAAATTAAAAGAACTGGGACCAGATTTAATGGAAACAAAGTTTGATATATTTAAAACTCAAATGCGGAAAAAAATAAATGAATCTAAAATGATTGGTAATGTTATTGTAAATCAGAAAATTGTTTCTGGAGTAGGTAATTATTTACGTGCAGATGGATTATGGATGGCAAAAATATCACCTTTTCGTAAAGTTTCAGAAGTTAGTGACAAAGAATTGGAATTATTATATTGGTCTCTATTAGCCTTAATGTGGGGCGATTATAATAATTCGGAAGGTATGAAAAAAGGATTAATAAAATACAAAATTCCTAATGATTACAAAAGAGATTTTTTTGTTTATATGCAAAAAACAGATATAAATGGCAAAAAAATTAGCAAAGAAGAATTATTTGAAGGTGCGCAAAAAAGATTTATATATTGGTGTAAAGATATTCAGGTATAAAAACGGAAAAAATAATTATTATGAAAAAAAAATTGAATTTATTAAATTAAATTAAACTATAATATTATTCTGATATTTCTGTATTTGTTCAGATTTAGAGAGAGAAAATGGCGCAACCCAACACCGATATTGTTTTAAAAAACACACTAATAAATAAGATTAAACAAGAATATGGAAATGGAAATGTAAAAATCTATGAAAATACATCTAAAGAAATTACATATTTAAATTTTAGTATAGACCTACAAAATGGTGCTATACGTAAATTTGTTATAAGTATTAGCAATGGTTCATTGAATCCACATGCTAAATTTCAAAACTCTTTTACTATTCAGTTATTTACAGATGATAAATTAAATGAATATGTCAAAGAATTGCTAGATACTAATAATAAGATAAATGGTATTGAAATTAAATATTCTACTTTTCCTGATGTAAATAAAAGAGGGGAACATGGAAAACTTACAATGCGTATTGTTGAGCCAAATATTAAAACACTCAAGACGCGAATTGAAGCTATTATTAACCATATTAATTCAGCTATCGAAGAGGAAGATGCCGAAAATGTAGATGCTGAGGAGGAAAATGTAGAATATGACTTAGATGACACGCAAGTTCCTGTTCCTGTCCCTGTTGCCCCAGCAACGACGATTCCGACGACTCAGAGTTTTGCAAATGCGGTTAAGACTAAGCCTAATCCTATTATAGTTAATGCTAATATAAGTTTAAATTCAACAGACTTTCCAGCATTGCCTACTATTGTTGAGGAACTTGAGGAACTTGATGAACCTGATGTTCCTAATACAGTGTCATTGGTTAATAAAGTGTCCCAACCAGTTTTTGATATTATTGAATCAGATAATGAATTAGATAATGAGGAAGACGACAAGAAGCCAAAAGTTATTCCAAATACAGTTATATCAGATTTAGAAAAAAAGAATTTGATGACAGAAAAATCTGTTCTAGAAAATAATAACAAAACGAACAATGAAACATATGTTTTATTAAAACGATTATTTGATACAATGGATAATTCAGATATTGCATTTCAACTAACTATATTAACAAAAATGTCGGAATGTTTAAAAACTAAAAAAGATATTGAATCAAAAATGACTATTATTAATTCACAACTTGAAGACAAGGTTAAAACAAGTGTTGCTGAAGCACAAGTTGCCGAAGCACAAGTTGCCGAAGCACAAGTTGGAACTATTGTTAATGCTAACTCGGAATCTGAATCTATTCAAGTTGTCGAGAAATCTGCAATTAATGAATTTAGACCAATTGTTGCCGGTGAAGCATGGTGAATAAATAATTATAATAATCATAATAGTTAAATAATCATAATAATTTTTTTTATTGTAAAAAAATTGAATTGTAATTCGTATAAGTAATTAGTTTATAATATTTTGTAAAATTATAAAATACTATTTATAAAATACAAAAATGGAAGTAAATTCATTTGATAATATTGCTCAACCTTCGCAATTAGATATGAAAAATATTCTAATTTCAAAATTAAAACAATATAAAAATGTTGATATTAAAACTAAGGAGGAAACTAATAATGTTGGTATATATTATTCTATAACAGCACATATTAAACTTTCAGATTTTGGAAATGGCTTATTTCATAGTGCCACACTAAAAACTGTTACGTATAATAAAAGAACTGTTAATATTAAATGTGTATTTACAGATAATAAGAACCTCCATCATGATATGAAAATAGATAGAGATTCAGTATTTCAATGTTTTCGTGATATTGCACCAGATACTATTACAAGTATTAGTCTAGAAGATTTTAATGACCAAAGCGATGAACCGCATTTGCGAATTATTGCATCTACTATTAAAGGTTCATCATTAATTTATGTTTATAAAAGATTAATGGATTTTGTAAAAATAATTAATGATAAATATGGTAATTTAATAATAAATAGTCCTGAAAGTGAAACTAAACCTATTTCTATTCCTAAACCAGCATTAGAATTTACATTAGCATCTACACCACCACCTGCACCTGCACCTGCACCAGTACCTATAAAATTATCTACACTAACATTACCAGTTAAACCAACATCTATTCAAGAAGTACCTACACTAGAAATAGTTACACAAGTATCAGAATCTAAATACGTATCAGACTCTAAACCATCTCGACCAGTTCCTTTACCTAAAAATAATGACAATATTAGGTATGAAAAAAATACAACAATTTCTAAATATAATTTATCAGAAAATACTATTAAAGAATTAGAAGAAGAAGAAAAAAGATTACAAATTATATTAGATACTATTAGATTATTAAAACAAACACATATTGATTGTTTGAAAGTTAATTCAGAAGTAAATCCAGATACTAATCTAGATACTAAACAAGAAACTAAAGGAGATGCTAAGCCAGATGCTAAAGGAGATACTAAAGAAAATGTATCATCGCAAATTAGTTTTGCATCAAAAGTTAAACAATCACTTAAAAAATAAATTCACTTAGATAATTCATATAAAGTCTCTAATCTTTTGTTGTGTCATATCTATTTTATGATATCTTTTTAAATCATATTGTATTTTTTTTGGTGTATTATTTGTATTTTTCATATCTATAATTATTTGTCTAATTAATGGAGTAATTGCCGGAGTAATTGCCGGTGGAATTGTCGGCATAATTATTGTATTTTCAGAATTATCGCCAACATTGCTACCATCATCACCATCGCCACCATCATCACCATCATCGCCACCATCATCACCATCATCACCACCATCATCGCCACCATCATTATCTATTCGTTTAAATATTAATTCTAAACCAACACTTGTATTTACATAACCACTAATTTCCAATTTAGGAGGTGAACTATGTACCGATTGATGACATTTTTTACATAATGCTACTAAATTCCACAACTTATTTTTATTAAATATACCATAATCATTATTTTCAATTAAATTATTATGATTTGCATCACATTGTTGATTTATATGATGAACATCACTGGCATTTTCGTTATTACAAATTTCGCATTTGCCAATTAATTTTTCAGAATTATATTTAGAGCCAATTGATATTTCATCATATACTATATTATTTGAATTCATATTTTGCACAGTTTTCATATTTTGCATATTTTTCCTTATTTCCTTTGCCTTTTCAATAAATTCATCGTCTAAATCCATAGATTCGCAAACCATTATACCATATGATTTTGGTCCCGAACCATTATGAATTTTTCTACTATATACTAATTTTTTAGGATTTTTAGGATCCAATTCAACTGCCATATGACATAATTTAACATTTGCCAAATCTGTTATATAATTCATATCAGCTAAAAAGTGCAAATGGGTAGCAAATATAAAACTACTTTTACGTTTAGAAAGTAACCCTATTCCAGATGCAACTAATGCCGTAGCATCTTGTGTCTCCGTTCCAGAACATAATTCATCACCCAAAATAATAGAATCTTGATTTGCATATTTTAAAATAACTTTAAATTCCTTCATTTCTACTTCAAAAGAACTCAAACCCGCATATAAATTATCATTGTTTCTAATACGTGTAAATAAATATTTATAAGGTTTATAGCAAAAATTACTAGATGCTACATACATCCCCGCTTGTGCCATTATTATATTTATACCAATAGATTTCATTAGACTACTTTTGCCAACAGCATTGACACCAAAAAGCAAAACGCCACATACAGACGAATCGGAACCCAATGCTATATCATTTGGAATATATTTTTCTTTTGTTGTAATATGTTCAATAATAGGATGTCGCAACATATCCGCCCGAAAAAAACTATGTTCCGCAGTATTATCAATTATTGGACGAGTATAACCTTTATCTACTACGTTCAACACATTCGATTGCAATATATCTATTTCAGCTATAAAATGCGACATATCATTTAATGAATCTAAAATATCAGAATTATTTACGATTTTTTCAGATAGCCAAAGCATAAATTCATTTTTAACTATGCGTCCCATTTTATCAATATTTGCCTTTAATGTGCCATTGCTCGTTTTCAAATAGATAATGTCAATTTCCCATTTAGACTCCTTTATTTGTGTATATTTAATTTCTTTTGATGTAATCTTATAATTACCTATTTTCAAAGATGTATTGGGTTTTGCAAAATATTGTTCCAATAAATCTTTGCGTATTTTATTAGTATAAATATGTATTCCTTTTGTAGCATTTTCCCCAATGAAAATCATTTGCTTAGATGTATCATTTTTAAAATTAGGTTCCAAAATTTTGGATAATTCGAGTATTAGATTATCTAAAAATTCGCGGTCATTATCTATTTCACTCTGCAAATCGTCCAATTTTGCAGAAACTCCTTTGATAAAGGGATTATTTTCAAGTGCACTCCAAATATTTGCCATTTTTAAAGATTCCATATTTATATCTTTATTTATCGTATTATGTAGGGCAATAAAATTACTATATGATTTTTCGGTGGGTAGGTTGGATGGATGGTTGGATAAATTTTTAAATATTTTAACTACTAATTCGTACACATTAATACATTTCAATAATGAATCTACATAATTTTCAATATCATTGGGTTGTATTTTTTGCGTTATTATTTTTCTTAAATAGTTATCTATATTTCTAATACCAGTTAATTTCATTCTTAATTGGTGTAAAGGCGAACCATATTTATCTGATACTTTGCTGGTTTTGCTAATATTACTAACACTGCTAAGACTGGCTAGACTGGTACTACTACTAGTCTCGCCTAAAATCATATATGCATTATGTAAATCTTCTAAATCGGCAATTTCTTTATAACGGTCTTGCAAAATTTGCGAATCTGTAATAGGAATTGACAACCTTTGCCGAAGTAGAATTTTACCCAATGGCGTTTTGGTATTATCTAATAATTCGAGGAGACTAATCCGTTTTGCAGTAGATGGCTCATCGGATTTCATATTATCTATAATATCTAATTGCTCTAGACAATTATTGGCTAACATTAAATATTTATCACTATTAAGCATTATTTCTGGTCGTTCTAATTTTTCGATTATTGATTTATCATGATTCATAACAAATTCCAAAAGTAATGTTAATGCAATACGCGAATAATTATGTTTTACATCCTCAATATCTAACTGTTGCAAAATATCTAATACTCCGCGATGTTTTTTATATATAGTGTCAAATATTTTGCTTTGATAAATAATGTTATTATATTTATTATCAATTGGTTCGCGAATGATTTTAAATTGGTAATTAAATAAATGCAGGGCATTAATTAATTCATCGTCGCTAAATGGAGAATCTTGCGCATCTTTCGCATCTTGCGTATCTTGCACATTTTGCACATATATAATTAATTCATTAGGATTTTTAATTGTTAATAATTTAAGTAATTCGTCAAATGGAATTGATATATCCGATGTGGAAGAATTATTTATTGACATAACCCCATTTGAACCAGTTAAACAATCAATGTAAGACATACCAATATTTACCTCAAAATCGTTATATTTAAATTTAGCATTATTTGTATTTCGAGAACCAAAATTATTTTTATAATATGTTTTAACTTGCTCTATATAAATAATCATTGTAATATTAGAAAAAGTATTGGTATCTGAATTAATATTTATTCCGGGACTAATAATACTTGTTTCTTTACGTTCAAATTTTGCAGAATTGCCAATGCGATTTTGTTCAAATATGACAACAGTCCAACCAAATCGGTCAACGGCTTTTTGGATATATGGATTTATATAAGAAATACCAACTCCGCCCATATATACTTGTATATTTGCATCACCAAAAACCTCTTGTTTCTTTTCGGCAATTTTTAAATTTACATTATCGCAAAATTCCCAAATATTCCCCTCTTTTCTATTATCAGGATAAATTATTCCATATATTTCGAAAAATTCACCAACTTGCATAAGTATGGCAACTTTATCTTTATTTAATTTTTTTTTATATTCTTTTAGAGTTTCAATATAAAATTCAACAACTTTTTGCGCCATTTTTTGAAAAATATGATGCAATTATAATATTTTAATATTGTAAAATTGTTTTTAAGTTATTTAATTATTTTATTATTTTTATTGTTTTTTATATTTGTAAAATTTTTATGTGCGTATTATATAATAAATAATAAATAGTAAAATTTTTTTATAATGGTTAAAAAAACTAAAAAACAGAATGGGGGTGGTAATAGTTCTATGATGAAGGGGGCGATAGGTAATGTTAGTTCGAGTATGAAGAGAAGGAGTATGAAGGTGGTAGGGAATCTAAGTGGACAACAAAAACCGTTGTTTGGTACTACATTAAAAAGAAATCAACGTAAGTTTATTCCAAATCCTTCTAAAATGCCTTTTGTTTTTAATGAATCATTTCTAAAAAAAGGAACAACAGAACAACAACTAGAACCAGAAAAAATAACACAAATAGCAACAGTAGACCCAAAAATAACAGCAGAACTACAAAAACTACCAACAACAGCACCAGCACTATCAACAACAGCAGAACCAGCAAATATAACACAAACAGCAACAACAGAACTAATAGCAGAAACACCAACAATAGTAAAGCCAGCAGAAAATTTATCAACAGCAACACTAAAAATATCACCAAACTTATCAAGAGCATCAAATTTAGCATCAAAAATAGCTGAAACAATATTACCAACAGCAACATCAAAAACAGTACCAAAAGATGCAGGCTATTTTGAAGTAGGACCCGACATCATCAAATCACAAAACCTACGAGACGAATATATAGATGTAAACCCATCAACTAATTCTGGGTATCTAAAAATTTTTCCAACATATTATGAAAATAATAAACAAAAACAAGAAGTGTATAAAATTTTAACTGATACAGCTAGAAGAGCAAACAATTTTTCTGCTAGAATTACAAGAATAAATCCTGAAATTTTATCAAAATTTCAAAATGATAATACAAGACTAAGTTATTTTAGGAGAAACTTTGCTCCAGACATGGCAACAACAATTAATGATTTTTTTAGTAAAGAATTACAAAATATAACAAATAAAACAGAAAAACAAAAAAAAATACAAAAAATTTTAAATGATTTTAAATCAAAAGCACTTAATAATAATAATACAAGACAAACTATATATAATAATACACAAAAATTCTTAGGTAAATCAAGAAAAGAGAATACAAAAAAAGGTAAAACAAACAGAAGTAAATCAATAGCAAATGAAATACAAAAAATAAGAAATGCAGGTTATAGTAAGCTTAACCCTACAACACGTAGTACTAGTACTAGTCCAAGTCCAAGTAGAAGAGTAGACTATAACATATTGGCACAACGAAAACCTTAACCTGTATATGCAAAAGCACAATAAACTAATAAAAAATTGAATTTAAAAACTACAATTACTCTAATTACTTATTACATATACTTACACACTTAGCCACTTAGCCACCTTGAAAAAATGGAATCAACTATATGGACAACTATTAATTCATTTAATTCATTTGAGTCAATTACTTATACAAAACAAAATGGCAAAACACAAGAAATAAATATTGGTGATTGTATTACATATATAGGATATCCATCTAGTCGTCCAGATGGAGTTAAAATTATTAAATTTACGTATAATGAATCTAAACCAGATATTGGTCCGATTGGAATGATATATTTACCATGGCGCAAAGATGAGAAGCGATGGGCGTCGCCCGCTTTTAGTATGAGAGGCGACCCTCGACATATAATTTGCTATCCAATTGGAAGAAATAATTACGGTGAACATATTGATTGGGAATCAATTGAAATTATTCCTAATCCTGAAAATTGATACTTTTTAGTATTTTTTGTTTTTTTTGAAAAAAATTGAATTTAATTATTATTATTTATTTTTATTACTTTCTCTCATTGGTTTCTAAGATGGCAGAACTATTTAATCTAGATACTGCTCTTACAAAATTATTTTGCAGGTATCCTCATTTAGCAAAATTTATCCATAGCTGTAAGGGAGGTTTTGAATATCTCCAAGCTGGCAAATGGATACCAGTATTATTTACTGATATAGCTTCCTTTGCTGTTGTGGTTGTATATTACACAACAGAAAAAAAAGATGAAATTGTATTAATCACGTTCAAAGGCATATATTTTGCAAAAGTCGGCAATATTCTAGAAATTGCACCATTATTTGTTAATGGTGCAATCAACACATCCATGGTAAATACATTTAAGTATGAAATCTTAAAGTTTAATGGTTCAGAAAGTGGTCCTAGTATTATTGATGTTAATTCTACAAACCATATTTATGGAATTTCCTCTTGTTTAGCAAATTCTATAGAAGGTGAATGTCATGCGTACTCACATTTTGTTGTAGGAGTAACACCAGCACCAGCACCAGAACCAGCACCAGAACAAAAGTTTGTTCCAATAGCGGATTTTTTTGCATTACAAGCTAAAGCTTTACACTTTGAAAAATTGTTTTTGGAATCACAAGCTAAAGCTTTACACTTTGAAAAATTGTTTTTAGAATCACAAGCTAAATGTAAGACATTGCAAAAACAACGAAATGATGCTCAAACACAAAATTTTGAGTCTAGGGATTCTCTTGTAGAACTGATTAAGTCTATGTCTATGTAAAAAATTTGGTACATAAAATAAATATTAGTTTATCTTTTTTTATATTTTTATTTTTTACTATGCAATACCAAAATGATAAATATTAATAAATCTAACTATCTAACTATCTAATTCGCAATATCAAACACAATACCATTAGTGCCATAAAATTTCACTCCATAAAAACCATTATTTTCTAGAATCGATAATGGTTCAGTACATTCAAATATTTCTAAATGATGTTCGAATGCCAAATCCTCAGATAAATTATGTGGTATAGATAATAAAGGTATTTCTCCATATTTTTTTATTCTTTTTTTTAGTTCTAGCATATATGTCAAAATTATTTTATCTTCTGTAAGAATTGCATAATAGCAAAACTTTTTATCAAGCAAATCACAATTTATTTGATTTTTATATTTTATATTATTATTTATATTTATATCTATATCTGGATATATTTCAGTTTCCGTTGAAATAATAAAATGATTATCAAACCAATAAATTCTAATCTTTATACCTTTATCCAATGGCGAATAATGAGTAATAGATTTGCGTTTTACACAATCTAGAAAATCTTTTTTAGATACATTAGGAATAATTTCACCTAAACAGATAGTTTTACCGTCACAATCGATTATTTTGCCTTTTATAAATGTTTTATTCTCACCATTATTATTTATATATAAAAATCCTGAATTTTCATAACTATCTGGAATGATAAATTGAGAATTTTCCATTCTGGATTCTGGATTCTGGATTCTGGATTCTAGATATTCTGGATTCTAAATATATTTTTATATTATATTATTTACAAGACAAATAAGAAAAATTGAAAATTTCAACAAAATATTGAATTTATTTTTACATATATATTTACATACATATTTACATAAATAAAATATAGTTTTCTCTATAGTTCAATACGTTGAAAACAGAAAATGGCTAGACCTACATTTCCAAATCCAATAAATTATAGGAATAATATTGGTATTGGTATAAGCGACTTTTTAATACATGATGGTAAATGGATAACTATGAATCCACCCTATGCTGGACTTTTTCCAGAAGAACGACCTGATTGGATTAGAACAGGCACAATGTGTTCGTTTTGTAACGTAACTCCTGCAATATTATTTGTAGAAAAAGAAAAAGAAAAAGATGATTGTCGTGGACATTTTATATGCAAAACATGCAGTGAAATTATAAATCCTTATACTGAAACTATGAAAAAAAAAACATATTCTACGAGTACACAAGAATCAGGTTCTTGTGAAAACTATAGTCTAGAAGAAGACACTGGTATATATTGCAAAATAAGTCATTGATGATACGCAACGCTCTAATTACCTAAAATATCATTAATAGTTTTATCTGAAACTATGATATCAGTTTTTTTATTTTGAAATTTTTTATTTATTTTATGATGTTGTTCTAAAATCTGATTCATATTAATTCTAGACACAATTCGCTCCAAAATCTTTTTTATGTATCTAACACCGCCATTTCTAAAAAATTTGTGCTTTCTTGGTTTCATTATGTTTCCAAATTTACGAATGCGAGTGAGACCCTCATTACTATTAATAATTTTTGCCATATGTGTATCAGATATAACTATTTTAACATTATCGTCATTAAATACATTTTTTACAATATTAGGCAATAAAAAGTCCCTTGCAATAACAACTTTTTCCTCTGTAGAATATGAATTAAACCGGATAATTTCCATTCTATCTAATAAAATTGGCGATATTTTGCTTTTATCATTAAAAGAAAATATAAATGTTGCTCTAGATAAATCAATTGCTATACCATCCATATAATCATCCATAAAGTGGCAATTTTGCGTATAATCGGTTAAATGTATTAGCAAATTTATTATTTCATTTCCCTTTTCAGTTCCAGAGGTTTTATCCAATTCATCAAAATAAAATATGGGATTCATACATTGCGATTGTTTTATACTTTGAATTATTTTACCACAACTACTACCTTCATATACATAATTACTTCCTGCAAGGGTAGCTCTATCCTGTGCCCCACCCAGAGAAATAAATATAAAAGGTAATCCAAATATTTGCGAAAGACCATCTTTTATTAGTGTCGTTTTGCCAGTACCAGCCTCTCCATAAATAGCAAATACGCTCCCTCGAGTTTTTGGATTTTGTATCATTCTTGCAATTATTTCTATTATGTGTTGTTTAGTTTTATCTTGTCCAAAAATTACTGTGTCTAGATGTGTTTTAGAATCGATTAAATATTTTGCAGGATTAGCAATAATAGTAGGATTCATATAAGATGGAGTTTTATATATATTAAATGGTATATCTAAAAATGTATCTAGCCACTGGCTTATTTTAAAATATTCCGAATCCGTTTTCTGCATTGTTTCTAGAATATGTAATTTAGTTAATGCCAGTTTTTTATGATATGTATCTAGACTAGAATTAAGAATTTTAAAAAGCCGTGGTACCTTACTATTGGTAAATTCTACTACTGTATTTAGATTTTCAAGTATATTTTTGCATTGTTCTTCGGGTTGTGCTAGGAAATATGTAATATGTTCTTTTATTGAATTATCTGTTAATTGTGGTTGATTATGGATTAATTTTTTATAAAACAATTGCGAATTTGTTTTCAAATTATTTATTTTTGTTGGCGTATAAGTAGTTTTATTTATAATCTTGTCAATATAATTGCTAATTTGCTTATTATTTTTTTCACCATCAGCAGTTTTTGCCTCTTTTGGCTCCCTTGGCTCTTTTGGCTCCCTTGGATTAATACTACAAATACTATCATTAGTATTTAAATCATTAATAGTATCATATATATCCTCTAGATTGTTTTCCATTTCTTCATAATTATCTTTAATAGAACTTACTTTTGACTCTACTTTTTTCAAGCGCTTTTCAATACGACTAAGAATATTATTTGACATTCTGCAAAAAATATGCAAAAAATTTATATTCAAAAAATTTTATAGTAAATAAAATTATATAATTATAAACTTCTAGCAAAATAATCTTTATTATTTTACTTACAGAAAAATAAAATGCTAAAAAAATATAAAAAAAATATAAAATAAATATAAAAAAATAGTAAATACGCAATGTTCTAAATCTATAAATTTTGCAATTTCAGCATTTCATTGCGAATTTCACAACAATGTTTCTCAGTAGCAATTATATAAAAAGACTTTTGATTATTAGTAATTTGTGGAAATTTAGTTATATCTAATAATTTAATATTAGATATACTTGATTCATATGTGAATTCATTTCTTTCTCCATATGCATATCCGCCCTTTTGAAATGTAATTTCGCCATTATTATATAGATGAAAAATTTTATCTGCATTTGGCGATGCATCAGGAATTACTAATGCAGGATTATGATATTTATCTATTAATTCATATATTTTTTTTTCAATAGAATTTGCCATTTTGCTTTTTGGTATGTAAAATAAATTATCAAGTATTATTTAATAATTTTATGTATATTTAATTCAATTTAATTCAATTTTATGTATATTTTTATAATTTTATGTATATTTTTATTTATAATATGATATTATTTTGTATATATCCTATATATTCTAACAAAAATAATATTAATTTTCTGTATAAACAAAAATTGATTTTATTTTTAATATTTATGTAAATTATTAAATTTAAAAATATAATATATTATTAATAAAACCACATATCTTATTATTAATATTAATATAGAATGGCATCAACAGATGCTAATTACGAAGTAGGATTTATTAATGGTATTCAATTTGGGGTTTATAGCCCCGAAGTTATATTAAAAAAATCTGTAGTAAATATTAATGTTGATACCTTATATGATAGTAATGGCGATCCTCGTATTAATGGGTTATTCGACCCACGTATGGGATATATTGAGCCACGACGAAATTGTAAAACTTGTGAACAAACATATATTAACTGCCCCGGACACTTTGGGCATATAGAATTACCTAAACCCGTATTTAATTTGCAATTCGAACAATGGATTGTAAAAATATTGCGGTGTGTATGTATAAAATGCAGTAGATTACTTGTAAATAAAAATCATGCATTAATTAAAAATATTATTGCATTCTCTAAAAGTAATTATAAAGATAGATTTGAAAAAATTTTAAAATTAGCCAGTAAAGTAAAAATCTGTGGTTCAAATATTGAAAAGAAAAATGATAATCTTTATGATAATGGCGGATGTGGTGCAATACAACCTAGTAAATATAATAGCAATAAAATGCGAACTGACTATATAATAAATGCAGAATGGAAATATGAAAGTGGTGAAAATCCAATTAATCTTTCTGAAGAACTTAATGCCGAAATTATATTATCAATTTTTAAACGTATTTTAGAAGATGATGCTCTAGTAATGGGGTTTAGTCCTAAATGGTGTATGCCTAGTTGGCTTATTATTACAGTATTGCCAGTTGTTCCGCCTAGTGTTAGACCTAGCGTTAGACAATATAATAGTCAACGTAGTGAAGATGATTTAACTAATAAATATTATGAAATTATTAAATCTTGTCAGATGTTGCGCGATAAATTGGCGAAAAACTTATATATTCAACCCGAACATATTAAAGGATATATTGACAAAGTTCAACACGATGTTATAACATTATTTAATAATGAAATTAAAGGTATTCCACAAGCTTTAACACGCGGAGGGCGACCAATGAAAACCCTACGACAACGTCTTTCGGGTAAAGAAGGTCGTATTAGAAATAATTTAATGGGTAAGCGTGTCGATTTTAGTGCACGTAGTGTAATTTCACCAGATGCAAATTTATCAATTGAAGAATTGGGAGTTCCAAAGAAAATTGCAATGAGTTTAACATTTCCAGAGGTAGTTAATAAATATAATATTAATAGACTTTATGAATTGGTGCGTAACGGTGATAAAATATATCCTGGTGCCAAAAACTATAAAAATGCATCTACTGGCAAAACTCACGCTTTTTTAGATGATATAGAAAAAATTGGCAAAAACGGTGTAATTGAAACGATTTCCAGAGATACATCAAAAATAGTTTTAAATTTTGGAGATACTGTAAATCGCCATTTAATCAATGGTGATATAGTGTTATTCAATCGCCAACCATCACTCCATAAAATGAGTATGATGGCACATAAAATACGTGTTATGGAAGGCAATACATTTAGATTAAATGTAGATGTTTGCAAACCATATAATGCAGATTTCGATAAACTGGTTGTTCCTAAACAAAACAACTTGTTGAGTATTACATTTATGTAATGCTTTTCGCTGTCGAAAACAGGAGGGCTTAAAAGGCTGAAACCTCCTAGTGATAATTATTTGAGTTATAATATAAAAATTAATATAAAAATTAAACTCAGAATAATGTTGCGAAACACCTTGCAGCGGGAAACCCCTTAGAGCCTTAACTACCACTCTTTATTGGAAACTTTAAAGAGGAACTCGATTAATAGTCGAACCCAATGGTAATAATGTTAAGGATTGGGCAATCCGCAGTGAGACTACCTAAATCCGTTATAATAGGATATGGTAGCCCTTCAACGACTGAACGGGTGTTGGTGAGTAATGATAGTCTAACTAACTTGAACTTGCTTAAGATACAGTCTGTCTCCATATGAAAGTATGGAGGTTTAACGCAAATTCTTTATTTCGGGCGACGAAATGAATTTGCACGTTCCGCAGAGTCTTCAGACATCAGTGGAACTAAAATATTTGGCAGCAGTGTCAAAACATATTATAAGTCCTAGTGTAAATGAACCAATAATACAACCTGCACAGGATAATTTAGTAGGACTATTTAAAATAACTGACGATAATGTATTCTTTTCACAACAAGAAATTATGAATATATTAGTTGGTGTAGAAAAATTTAGTGGCATTTTGCCAGAACCAAATTATATTAGCCCTAATGGTAAAATAGTTAAATGGACGGGAAAACAGATTTATTCTATTATTTTGCCACCAATAACATATTATAATAAACTTTCAAAAAATAATGCAAACTTAAAAGATGTAATTATTGAGAATGGAATACTAAAACAAGGGCAATTAGAAAAAAAATGTTCGTCCGCAGTTTTACATTATATATTTAATGATTATGGACATCGCGAGGCAACTCGTTATCTTAATGATTTACAGAGAATTGTATCTAGATATATTATTCGTAGTGGGTTTAGTGTCGGTATTAGTGATTTATTAATTGATAAGGAAATTCGCAAACGCAATGAAGAAATTATTTTGCAGGGCAAAAAAGATATAGTCGAATTAACTAAAAAAGTTCATTTGAATATTCTTGCAGATAGTAGCGACCGTTTAGATAGAATTTATGATGCTAAAGTTGCTGCAATATGTGAAAAAACAGTCAAAGAAATTAAATCTGGTATTACACAAAAATTGCCATTATCTAATCGTATTAATTATATTGTTACGAGTGGGTCTAAAGGTTCAGATGTTAATATTCAGCAAATGATGTGTCTTTTAGGACAACAATCAATTGATGGTAAACGTGTACCAATGGGTTTTACTGATAGAACACTACCCCATTATCCACGCTATGAAAATGGTGCGGAAAGTCGGGGTTTTATTAGCAGTAATTTTGTAAATGGTCTTAATCCCCAAGAATTCTTCTTTCATGCTATGTCTGGTCGTGAGGGTGTTATTGATACTGCAGTTAAAACTGCAAATTCGGGATATCTGCAAAGGCGATTAGTAAAATCAATGGAAGATTTAAAAGTAGCACATGATTTTTCAGTCCGTGCTAGTAATAATGATATCGTGCAATTTTGCTATGGTTATGATGGTTTTAATTCTACGGAATTAGAAAAACAGGAATCTAAATTCATCAAAATTGATATTGATACATTAAATAAGAATTATTATTTTGACCCAACAGAAAAATTTGAGTATGTCTTAAAAACAGAACTCGATAAGATGAAAAAGATTAATGGGTGGAAAACACTTTTATTAGAACATAATAAACATATTGAGATGCTAATTGAAAAATTTCATAATATATATACAAAATTTAGCAAAGTCGATGACATTAAAGTCTATTATCCTGTTAATTTTAGTAGATTAATTTTGAATACTATTAATCAATTTAAACTTGATAGTATTAGTAAAAGTGATATACATCCTATTGAAATGATAAATGAAATTAAAAATTTAATTACATATTGTAGAGTAAATGATAGAAAGAGTTTAGCCTGTGAGATTTTACTCTGGGACTATCTTTCACCAAAAGTTTTGCTGCGTGATAAGAAATTTAATCGTATTGCATTTCTACATGTTATAAATTCAATAAAAACTAGATTTAAGTATTCATTAACAGAAGGCGGTGATATGGTCGGACCTCTCGCAGCGCAAAGTTTGGGTGAAAGAACTACTCAAATGACGTTAAATAGCGTTGATTGGGAAACCGAAATTATAATTGCCAAAAATGGTGAACTTGTAATTCCAAAGATTGGCGAATTCATTGATAATTATTATGAAGAATGTTTGGCTGACCCTGCAAAGGCATCTAAGATTCAATATATTAAATGTCCTAGTAAACCTGAGGATGACCAAATATATATTCCATTAGATGATGGTAATGATTGGAGAGCTTATTCTTGCGATGAGGATGGCAATGTAATGTGGACTAAATTAGAAGCCATTACTCGCCATCCTGTTGTAAATGAAGATGGTAGTGAAACCATTTTAGAGGTAGAACTCGAATGTGGTCGTACTGTAAAAGCTACCAAAGGTAGGTCATTCTTAGTTTATGACGAAGCTACTAATAAGATAATTGATAAAAATGGTTCCGACTTGCAAATAGATGAATTAATTCCTGTTTGTGAAGGTTTGGAATTCGATTTAGATAATTCAGTCGAATCTGAAACTCCATCTGAAACTCCATCTGAAACTCCATCTGAAACTCCATATTTCAAGAATATCACACATTTAGATGTTAAAAAATATTTATCACCAACTGAATATATTTATCGCGATGAGATAGATAAAGCACTTGAGGTAATGAATACTGAAAATGCTAAAGGTAATCGCCATTGGTTTAAACATAATCAGGGTTCAGTATTTACTGTTCCTTATAATAGAAGTGATATATTTAGAGATTCTATTTGTCCTAAAGAGGGTCTAGTTATAAAAGGTAAAGATAAAAATGGCGAAATAAAAGAACATCCTAAGAATGGTATATATAGTAAACTCCAATTGGGTTGTGTATATCCATTAAGTATGAGGTCTTGCACATCAAATATCCCTGCACGTATTCCTCTTAATAATGAATTTGGCTACTTTATTGGAGCCTATTTGGCAGATGGTATGTGTAATGATTTACGTATTATCATAAGTAAGGGCGAAACAGAGTTTATTGAACCTATTAAAGTTTTAATGGCATCGTGGAATATTGGCTATCGCTATGTAAAATCTACTAAGAAAGAGGCAAATATTGAAACCGGACAATCTGAATGGGTATCTAATGACCATATTTTCCAATCTACATTATTAGCCGAATTACTTGGTAAAGTATTTGGCAAGACTAGCGAAAATAAACAAATTCCTACATGGATTTTACAGACTCCTAAAGAGTTTCTCAAAGGCATCATTTCTGGATTTTTCAGTGGTGATGGTACTGTTGGCTTAGATGGTTCGGTTTCAGCTTCTTCTGTTGGTAAAAAAATGTTAGAAATGATTGGATTAATCCTAAATCGATTTAATATTTCTTGGACTATTCATAAAACAAAACAAGATAGAGAGAAATATCCTAATGCTAAAGAGTACATTTATAATATATATATTCCTCGCGAATATAATAGTAAATTCGCACAGCACTTTAAATTTACAATTAAAGGTAAAGCAGATAGATTATTACAATATAATAACAAAGATGCAAAAACTAAAAAAAAATCTTATAAACATTTTAAACAAATTATTTTACATAAAGTTAAACATATAACAGAAGTTATGCCTACTGAAAAAGAATATAATAATATAAAAAAAAGGTGGGTTTACGACTTAACAGTCGAAACAACACGAAATTTTGTAAATGCATCACTTTTGGCATCGAAAGATACTTTTCACCTTTCTGGAGTAGCAGAGAAATCAACAGTTACTCAAGGTGTCCCTCGTTTAACAGAATTATTGGGTAATACAAAAAATCCAAAAAATAGTTCTTGTGAAGTTTATTTAGACGAAGAACATCGTTTTAATCATGAACTATCAGAAAAAGTTGCTAACAATATAGAATTAACAACTATTGGCGATGTTTTAGCATCATCTGCAATTTATTTGGAACCAAATAATGAATATAATAGTGTATTGCCAGAAGATCGCGAGTTTTTAGAAATATATCGCATATTTAGTGAAATTGACCCGCAGTCATCACAAATACCAAATAATCCATGGATGATACGATTAGAATTTGATAGACGCAAAATCATTAATAAAAAGATTACTATGGAAGATATAAGTCTTATATTAAAATATAATTATCCAAATGCGTCATTAATGTTTATGGATGACAATGCGTCAAAATTGGTATTTAGAATGCGTATTGATTTTCAATCTAATCTTAATAAAGCAAATGATGATATTCTTATATTGGAAGATAAAATTAAAGAAATTAGTAATGTTATTATTAAAGGTGTTGATTATATTACACGTGTATTTTTATCTACTAATGAAAATGAACAATCTCAAATTATAGTAAAAGAAAATGGGTCATTTGTAAGTAAAAAAGAATTTACAATAAGTACTGAAGGTTCTAATTTATTTGATATTATTATTAGAAAAGGGGTAGATAGCAGTAGAACATATAGTATTGACCCTAATGAAATGTATGCAATATTTGGAATTGAGGCTGCGAGGTTTCAAATTCAATATCAATTAAATCAAGTATTACTGGGTAGTGATGTTAAATTGAGTCCGCGCCATCTTGATTTGCTATGTGATAAAATGTGCCAAAATGGTGATATTATGTCCGTTAGTAGACATGGTATTAAGAAAGAAAATATTGGTCCATTGGCAAAAGCAAGTTTTGAAGAAACGACAGACCAATTATTGGAAGCAAGTTTATTTGGAGCTTTTGATAGCATTAAAGGCGTATCTAGTAATATTATGGTAGGTCAAATTCCTGCTTGTGGAACGGGTGATAGTAGTGTATTGATTGATGAAGATTTACTGAATACGCAAAATGAACTCATCGAAGAAAAAGAAGCAGTAGATATTAATCAATATTTTAAATCATCTGAATATTGTGATGCAGGTGAAATAAAGTTTTCAATGGGTGATATTAATTCTAATGCTGATGAATATGTTAATTATCCAGATATAATGGTTTCATAATTAGGGTTCATAATTAGGGGGTTCATAATTAGGCTTTTCATATTATTTTAGTTTTTATTATTTTAGTTTTTATTATTTATATTTTTTTATATGTTAACATTTATTTTATATCATAGTAAAATACTAAAAATTGAAAAAACAATAATAAAATTGAAAAAAAAAAATAATTATTTTATTATAATTTTACCATATAGCAGATAGCAGATAAAAATGGAACAACTACCATCATTGCTACTATATCCTCCACTGCCACCCCCTCCACAAATGTCTATTGAAGAACAACATTACCAAAAATGTAAAGATTTAGAAAAACACAAACAATATTTCGAGTTTGCACATAAATGTAAAAAAATGTATGAACTTATAAAAAAAAATATTAGTAATACTAATCCTTGGTGTTGCATTGATGGTATAAATACATATGGTTTTTCTATAAATTCTAATAATATTAATCATCTTATTTCTGCCCTAAAATTATTACATTATCAAAATAAAAATTTTCTTAGTTATGATAATGAACCAATTCAAGGTTTAACTACAAATAAATCATATGCATTTTTAAAGCTTAATGAAGAAAATAAGCTTGTTTTCTGTTTAGAGAATGAGTACCATTTATACTATGCAATTTTAATATCAGAGGAATAATCAAACAATATTTATGTTTTACTTATTTTTTTACGAATATAAATATGAAAAAAAATACATACACCTAATCTGCCCAAAATGGGTCTGGGTCTTCGCCATTAAGATAATTTTCAATATATACATTATAAACATATATAATATAAGTCATCCATTCTTCCTTAATTTGTATTTCTTTATTAGAATATAGTTCATCTAATAACTCATTTATTACAACATCTCCAGATGAACATACATCGCTAAATTGGCGTTTCATCCAGTCATATAAATATAAATCTTCTGTTAATTGTTCCTTAATTATATTAAACATTTCTGTTTCATCAAGTTTAATAGGTGCATCATGCTCTTCTGCCATAGTTTCCATAGTTTCCATCTTTTCCATAGTTTCCATAGTTTATTGAAAATTATATTAAATATAATAAATTCAATTTTTTATATATTATGTTTATTTTTACTAAATAAAAAAACTATCAATATTAGACTATTATATTTTATAAGCCAATTATGATAAATGAATAGAAATTCCATTATTACTCTTTGTAATTATGCATCTCAAGATATATATAATTTAATCTCTATACGAAATCCAAATTTAAATTCTATCCAAAAAAAACTAAAAATACAATCAATTTTCAAAGAATTAATGAATAATATTCGCATATTATCAAAAACTAATGAACTAGACCCATATAATACACCAATGTCTTTTTTATTTCAGCATATGAAACCATCTATAATACAAATAGTGGCAAATTGTTCACCAAAAATTGAGAAATTATTTATTGAAAAAGGATTAATATATAATATTGATTGGAATATAAGGTTTCTAAATGCATTAATAAATTTAGGTGCAAAAGATATTATCATTTGGTTTTTTTTACATATTCCATATTATAATGATGATAAAAATGATTACAATTTACATTTAGATAAAAAACGGGATACATATATGAAAATCTTAAATTACTTAATAGATAATTATCCTGCTAATTTATATTTTACTGAATCTGAATTTGTTTTTTTAAGTAATCAAACGTGTATGCCCTATGCAGTATCATATCATAATAAAAATAATAAATTACTTCTGGCAACATATTGCAAATTAATTAGAAAAATATGCCCATGGGTAAATTATTATAGTCCCAGATTGGCTGAAAAAGTATTAAAAGATAAATATAAATCCGATGTTCCTATTGTTGGGCAAATACTACCGAAAAAGAAAATATGTTTTATTAGCGATTCTTTTACTACTGATACTAGTGTTTTGCGTGATAGGGTATGTATAATTGGCAAATTAGATAGAACTAAATTTGACGTATATTTTGCATCATTTTATCCATTTACGGCAATTAATGGTATAATTGCAAAAATATTTATGGAACGTATTAAAGAAAATTATATTTATCTTGGTAATAATTTATCTAATGCTAGACTTATTTTGGATAAATATGATTTTGATTATATTGTATATCCAGATATAGGAATGAAATTAATGTCAACTCTATTGGCATATTCACGTATTTCTGCAGTGCAAATTACAACGTGGGGGCACAGTGAAACTAGTGGTATAGATACTATTGATTATTTTATATCTAGCGAATATTTTGAAAATAATTTACATTCCCAAGACTATTATACAGAAAAACTGATACTACTAAAAAGTCTGGGAACATTTTATATTAGTCCACATAAATTATTTATTGATAATAATCCAAAATATAATACCACTAATACTACTACTACTACCAATGCTAATACCAATGCTAATACCACCACTAATACCACCACTAATAAAATATTCAAAACACGAAAAGATTATGGTTATAAATCAACTGATATTCTTTATGTATGTTTACAAACATTTTATAAAATGACTCCAGAGTTTGAAAAATGTTTAGCACGTATATTAGAATTAGTTCCAAATGGTATTATTATACTATCAAATACTTTTCCATATTGTAAAAGTCATCTTATACGTATAAAAAATACTATTGGTGATGAAAAATTGCAAAGAATAAGATGGTATGGTTCCTTGGAAAAAGATGAATTTCTTAATTTAGTAAGTATATGCGATATATGTCTAGATCCATTCCCATTTGGTGGATTTAACACATCATATGATGCATTTGATTATAATATACCAGTTATCACATTAGAAGGCGAATTTTTACACGGGCGTTTTACTAGTGGACTTTATAAAAAAATGGCTCTGGATGAGTGTATTGTAAAAACACCAGAAGAATATTCACAATTAGCATATAATATTGGTATTAATGAAAAACTTAGACATAAAATAAATAGAAATATTGAAATGAAAAAAAATGCAATTTTTCAAGAACAGCAAAGTATTCTGGATTGGCAAGAGATTTTTATTTAGTAAGATATGAAAAAATATGAAAAGATATGAAAAAATAAAAATAAATTTAAAAGATATGAATTTACAATTGTTTTCATTTACAATTGTTTTCCTTTACAATTGTTCTCCTTTCCAAATATCATCAACTAAACCATTAGCAATTGCCGTTTTAGTATCCCAAAAAATATCTCGCTTAAGAATTTCCTTAATCTTTGACTTACTTAATTTACCATTAGAATTACTTTTATATAATTCAACTAATCTAGACATAAAATGATTACAATTTGCACTTTCATCAACTAATTCCTCATATGTTCCAATAATACCAGTACGTAATTGATGAATTAACAGTTGCGAATTTTCAGTCATATAACGCTGTGAACCAGCCATACTAAGCAAACTTCCAGCACTTGCAACACAACCTTCAATAATAGTAGTAATAGGTATTTTAGATGTTTTAACTTTATCATAACCAAAGAAACCCGCCAATAAATCACCGCCATTTGTTGTAATATGTAAATAAATAGGTTTGGGTGTAAATGAACCAAGTGTTGCACGTTTTGATAATTTTTCCAATTTATTATTCAAATTATCAATCTCCGTTGCGAGTTTGTCAATGCTTTCTTTAGTTACATGAGTTTTAAAATAAATATGGTTTTTATTAGTATAAACATCATTGGAATGGTCATTTCCGAAAAATCGTGGAAATTTAAAGGGCATTGGCGAATCTCCATCTTCATCTTCGTCATCATCATCCCCTCCGTGAGCATTTGGTTTTCCAAAGGGGAGTTTTGGTAATGCATTATCCCTCTTACGTTTTCGCAATTCATATGATGGCGCAGAATAAGTCATACTTTTACTTAATGATGGAGAAAACATATTGATTATTAGATAGATTATTATAGATTATAATAAATTATGATAGATTATTTTATAAAATTTTTATTTATCTTATATAAAAAGAAAGTGTTTATATTACAAAAAATGTTTCTTGAATTAAATTAGTTTTATTAAATATATCATTGAATAATTATTTCATATAACAATGATAATCCAAATATGTTGTTTTCTGATATTTATAACTTATTTTGCAATTTGCGCTCTATTATCATACTATTTTATTAAAAAACGCACAATATGGGATTCTATGTTTAGTAGTAATACTATTTGGAATTTATTAACAGAATTAATACTATGTCCAGAACATTTTTTAATATGGATTCCATGTATTGAATTCGAAAATACATCTTGTTCAACAAATAAGAAACTAAAGGATAATGCAAAACTACAAGTAAAAAAGGTTCTGGTGCATATTAAAAATCAACTAGACTTAATTAGTAATATTAATAGTGTAAATAATAATTGTGATATTGATTTAAATATTGTTTTAGATATTGATAAAACAAAATGGTTGATTGAAGGAACAATGAAAGATTTTGAACGTATTTATGATGAAACTGCCGAATTTTATAATAAACTTGCAAATAGTTATGATATATTATATAATAAATCAAATAATTCAAATAAATCAGATTCTGCTTTCACAATAGAAGATTTAGTTATTCTAGAATATAATGTAGAAATATGTGAAAATATTTCAAATATATTATCTATTTTTAATAATTATAAATTATTATTTATAGATAATGTAATAGAAAGTGGATATATGCGGTGTTTATTATATGATATAATTGAAAATATTAAAATATATAAAATATTATGTTTACTAGAAATAAATAAATAACAGAAATACATAAAATATATTTCTAGTATATATATATATATAGTAAAATAGTAAAAATGCAAAAAACAAAAAAATATGATATTAAAAGCAAAAATAAAAGCAAAAATAAAACTAAAACTAAAATTAAACCTAAAAATAAAAATAAAAGTAATCATAATAAACGAAATATGAGTTCAGTTATAAGAGAAATGAGAACTATTTTCAAAACAAAAATGTGTAATTTTCAAGAAAAATTTAATATACGTAGAAAAATACTTATTAAAATTGTAGTCGATGATAATGAAACCAAAAGATTTATAAATGATATTAAAATATTAAAAAAAGAACTTGAAAATGTTGTAAAAGGTGATGCTTTGGTAAAAATTATTAGCTTTAAAGATTATAAATCTGGTGGTATAGATTATCAAACACCTTGTTTTATGTTAATATTTATTGGTCATATAATTAAACCTCCATTAAATCATATTCATCGGGCATCTTGCTCTTATCTTCTTGTAAATAAGACACTAAATACATATGATATTGATTCACTTTTAAAAGGACACGTTATTGCATTATGTAGAACAGATGCTGATAGTATCTATATAAAACAACACAATTTAAATATTAAATATTATCCTTTATTTAAATGTAATACTGATACTGCCACTGCCACTGCCACTGAAAAAAGTTCTTGTTCTATAGATACCCATACTAATAAATCTATGGTAAATGCTCTTTGGGTTGCACCTATGGACTTAGATATTGACGGGGCAAAATTACGTCTTAATAAGACAAATACTTATAAAGTAGGTGAAAGTCTTTATACAAAAAGTGAAAGTGGTAAATATACATTAAATTTTAATTTTGATTCTATGTTTATTGTAAGGTCAAATGATATCTTTATAAAAAGTACTTTAAAAAGAGGTTTTCCTTATGCAAAATATATATCATCAGTAATATCTTCGTATATATATCCTAATAGTATTGTATATGATATAGGTGCAAATATAGGAACTGTTGCAATTGCTATAAATAGGGCAGCAAAAGGTAATGTAACTATTATTGCTTTTGAACCTTATCAAAAAACGTGGGAATTACTTCGTTATAATATAATGGATAATTGTTGTGGTAATATAATACCTCTTCCTTTTGCAGTAGGACACAAAATGATAGATAAAGTAAGTCTTTCTGGAGAAGTAATAGATAAACACAACTATGAAAAATATGAAAAATATGATAATATGAAAATAGAGGAAAAAGATATTAAAAAGTATATAATAAAAGACGATATACCTATTAATTATGGAGCAGTACAACTTGGAGTTGGTGGTGATAGTGTGCGTATGGTTACAATAGATCATGTAACTTTACCAACAGATAATGTAAGTCTTATTAAGATTGATATTGAAGGTGCAGAATCACTCGCATTCTATGGAGGGCGTGAAACTATTCGTCGTTGTATGCCAGTTATTGCTTATGAACGTAATTATAAAGGTGTAACAGAAGATATGAAAAAATCTTTAAATATATCAAATTATATTGCTAATTTTGAAATAGTGACATTCTGTAAATCAATTGGTTATAAAGATCTTTATGAAATAGAAAGTGAAAACTTTATGTTAGTTCCACCAAATCGCAAACAATATGCATCAAATAAACATTCACTAAATTTTGTTAGTGTAGATGAACTTCCCGACTATCCAAAAGAACTTATCAAAGGATTTAATTTATATAAATATTTACCACCATTATGGTGAAGTGCAGCTTTTTAGAAAAAAGCCGCGCCAAAAAGCAGCTTTTTAGAAAAAAGCCGCGCCAAAAAGCAGCTTTTTAGAAAAAAGCCGCGCCAAAAAGCAGCTTTTTAGAAAAAAGCCGCGCCAAAAAGAAGTTTTTGCGAAAACTTCACCAAAAGCTAATAGAGAAAAAGCTAATAGAGAAAAAGCTAATAGAGAAAAAGCTAATAGAGAAAAAGCTAATAGAGAAAAAGCAGGATTTTGCAAAAGCTTACATAATAAACCTCTTTTCTAATCGAATAGGCTTATATTTTCTAACCCAATCCTCATTTTTCTCATTATAATAATCATAAAATAGTTTAACAAAATCTTTTGTTATTACATCTTTATTATCTACAAAATAAATTTGTCTTTCTATTGTATATATAAAATTATCAGCTAAATTAGTACTGCTTTTTATGAATTGTCTTACAAATGCTTCTGGATACATATCATTAAATAAATCTATTTCTTCTCCTTCTTTAAAATTTTTTAATACATTAAAAAACTTTTCTAATATAGTTGTTTCTGTTCCTAGATATCCTTTACCGACTATATAAAATTCACGACTTTGACTATTCTGTATTGGTTTATAAAATATGAGTTCTTTACAGTTAGCATATACTAAATAAATCAAATTCAATATAATAGGTTCATCAATAGGTGTTAATATTTTATAAACCATTGAACCACCTTTTGGTAGAATATATAATATTGTTAATAAAGACGCAAAAGCAACTTTTTCATATCCTTCACATTTCATAGGTAATCCACAATCACTCGTAATTAGGTCAACACCCTTCATATCTTTTACAATTTTTTCATAATGTTTAATATTCATTATGTTTGTAATATCTCCAAATTTATCTACTCCCCAATCCCATTTTTTTTTATGTCTTCTTATGAGACCAAAATCATCACCAAATACGGTGTTTTTATCTTTAGCATTTTTTGAGTTAAGGCTTTGTGCTTTCCAATCAAAAGCATCATATTTTGTTTTAGTAGATATATAATTATTAATACAATTAATAAATGTTCCTGGTGCTTCACAAATATGAAATGATTTATATGTTCCTTTACGTTGAGTAGGTATTAACTTACAATCTGTAATAATTTCATACATTTTAAGCCATGCTTGTGATATACTAAAATCACCTAATAGTTTTTGAACTTTTTTATCTAAATGTATTTTGTTTTTATCATCTTTATGTTTATAATAACGAAACTGTTTATTGGCTTCAAACCAATTTAGATTTTGCATACTATCTGGAGCATCAAAATCACGTCGACTATCTATAAGTTTAGTTGTTTGTTCTATGCGATTATTAATAGGATCTAATTCAGGTATTAAATTAACTTTATGTGTATACTGTTGTTTTAGAGATTTAGAAAAAGCTGAGGAAGATAATTTTGTGTTATAATCATTAGTATTATTATTATTGAATAATTTAGAAAATCTAAAACTTGATAGTTTAGGCTTGTGTATATTTTTAGTATTTTTAGTCTTTTTATTTTTTATGTAATGAGTTTTTTTAGTTTTTTTATGTAATGAGTTTGATATATTTTTCAATGATATACTTTGTTTTATTTTTAGAGTAAATGGTGTTTTAAAGTTATATATAATTGGTTCATGTAATCCATATGTTTCATGTAATATTTGTTTACCAAATTTGTCTTGGAATGTTGGATTAGAAAATTTATCTATATAAGGAATATCATATTTTTTACAATATAGAATTGCATTCGTAAGTTGTTCTGGAGTAGGTACTTTAATGTTATCTAGATAGACTTTTGGATGTTTATATAATTCAATAACTTTTTCTACAAATATTAATTTATCTAAATAAATAGAATTATTAAATTTTATAATTTCACTATAATCTATATCATCTGAAAGAAATCCTGTAATATATTTTTCTTTTTTATTTTTATCAATAGGTTTAGTAATATTAAATCTTTCTCTTTCTTCTTTATCATAAATATTAAAATTAGTAATTAAGTTATCTGGATAGAGTTTAATTAATTTATTTAATATTTCTAAAAGATTATTGTATTCCAGAGTGCTAATACCTTTATAGTTTTTAAATACACCTAATACACCTGTATTTTTATATAAATTAGATATTTCAGGATAATATAAATTACTTTCTTCAAAATAGTCTTTTAAAATTAAATATATATCAGCATTTTGTTTATATGCTACATTACCTAAATTTATAATAAAATCACCACCAATTTTAGTATATTTTAAACATAATATAATTCCAATAAATAAATTAATTATATTATAAAAATTATCATATATCCAGAATTGATTATCTATATCATAAATACTATAAAAAAATAATTGATAATTATTTATATTTTTTATATCAATATCTAATATTTTTTGTATTTGCTCTGTAAAAAATATAACATCCAAATCATATATTTTTTGAAAATTTTTAATATAATTTAATATAGATTTAGATTCATTTTTTAAATATATAATTTTAGGTTTAAATATTATACATTTAATTTTATTAATTTTATAATTATTATTTTTAATAATTTCAATTGGAGTTAGATTAGTACCTATATTTAATATGTTATCATTTTTATTAATATTATGAAAAATATTAAATTTTATTAATGTTTCATATAATGCATAATATTTATAATGTAATGGTTTATATTTTGTAATTAAATATTTATCATAAGTTTTTTTGTTTATTAAACTACGATATAAAATTTCATTACTAGAAATTAGTAAATATTTATATAATATTCTAAAAATTTCAAATTTATCTTCATTTTTTATATTTAAAACATATTTTGATAAATGTAAATCTAAATATGATTTATAAGTATTATTACTTAATATATCATTAAATAAATTTATGTTATTTGAAAAATTTAATTTAATATTAATTTGTTTGTTGTGTTTATTTAAATTACCTCCATTACTAAAATAACTTCTATTACTATCTGTTGATGTTTTATAATCTATTTTATATTCTTTCATATTATATCTATCTATATCATATTTAGATAACATATTTGTTCTAATAAAAAAATTGGTATTATCATTTTCAAAATTATATAAAAATATTTGTTTTAATTCAGATTTCATTTTAAAATCTTTTAATTCTTCATATGTAACACCAATTTTACCATTTAAACTACCATAATTTACCTGTTCAAATTTAAAGTTTACTAGTATATATTCTGGTATTTCACCACTAATATAGTCTAATAATGTAGTATTATGGCTTTCAAATTCATTTTTAAATATAAAAATTATCCAATTTCTAAATTGTTTAATTTTTTCATAAAAATATTTAATATTTATAAATCCTAAAAATTTTAGTTTAGAGTCTAATTTAAATATAATTGAATCTAAATTTTTAGGATTTCTTATATCATAATATAATTTATCGGAATTATTATTAACTTTAATTTTATATCTAGGTCTAGATGGTAGAATAAAACGTGCAGGAAATATATCTTGTGTATTATTTGAAATAGCACATCTATTATACATCATATTTGCAATTAAATTCCAATTTACTAATGGATGACAATTATGTTCCCAACCCTCAGCCATATTATAAACTTCATAAAATTGTTTTATAGGTATAAAATCTTTAATATCATTATAAAAACCATATATATATTGTCTATATTGTCTATCTTTATTTTTAATTAATTTTTTAATTTCAGAATCAACTATATTAACATTACCATTACTATTAATATTAAAACAAGCATTAGGTAAAAATGTTTTTAAATATTTAATCTCTTCTGGATTTTTTTCTAAAAATTCTTTAAATTCTTTAAATTTATCTTCATCACTTTTACTTTGATATTTATAATCTTCTGTACCCCAAGTAATATTTTTACATAATTCACTTATTTTATCTTTATTATCAAGAATTCTAGTAATATCATTTAGTTTTTGAGATTCATAAATATATTCTGATTCATAATAGTCTCTTTTTAATTTTGATGTAGTTTTTTGAACTTGATTTTCATAACATGTTTCTAAACCTTTTACTCTTTCATTTAATGTTTGTAAAAATTGTTCATCATTTTGTTCTAAAATATTTGGAATATTAATATCATTTTCTTTTAATTCATATAAAGATGTTTTACTTACTGATAATAAATCTTCAAGCCAATTAGGATAAACATTACCATAATTATTAATTTGTCTAGGTTTAGATATATCTTCTATATCACTAGGTTTAAAATTTAAATATAATTTATCTAATCTAAATTGTATTTGTTTTTTTATTTCTGGTGTTTTATCTTTTTGTAATATTGATAAATTATATATATCTTCATATTTTTTTTTAATCTTTTCAATTTCTTCTTTATCTTTTTCAGTTATACTATCTAAATAATGAGCAGTTAATATTTGTCCTTTATTATTACAAAAATCTGTATTATTATTTAATAATTCTTTAATCATAAATTTTAAAAATTCTATATACTTTTGTTTTGCATATTCATCTTCTAATTTAGTTTCTAATATTTTATATATATTTTCATATGTTGTATCTGCAATATTAAATAATGTATTTGATTGTTTATCTAACTCATATTCATTAATAAATATATTATTTAATAAAGATTTTAATATTGTTTGTAATTCACTTATATTATTAGGTAATGAACTCAATTTATCTTTTATTTGTGTTAGTTGTAAATTCTGTTCTGTTTTTTTAACTTTTAAACCAGGTATAATAGTAAATGACATATCTATTATTAATTTTAATTTCTAATATATATAAATATATAAAATATAAAATTAATACATTAAAAGAAGTTTTAGCAAAAACTTCACCAAAGCAGGATTTAGGAAATCCCGCACGCAAAGAAGTTTTTGCTAAAACTTCACCAAAAGCTAATAGATAAAATCCGCACGCAAAGCAGGATTTAGGAAATCCCGCACGCAAAGCAGGATTTAGGAAATCCCGCACGCAAAGCAGGATTTAGGAAATCCCGCACGCAAAGCAGGATTTAGGAAATCCCGCACGCAAAGCAGGATTTAGGAAATCCCGCACGCAAAAGACTATAATAAAAATATAATAAATTATTTTAAATTCTGGTAGGCTTTAGCCTACCTAGCGTTTAGTTAAGTTTTGGTAAAACTTAGTTTTGGTAAAACTTAGGAATAATGTAAATTTGGCATATTAGGACTAACTTGCCATATCATATATGCAACCCTTCTAGGTATTTTTCGTGTTGAACCAGGACTATCTACCTCAATTGTTTTGGTTGGAGAAAATTTATTATAATAATCTATTAAATCCAAATTATGTGTAGTTAATGAAACATATGTAATACCCAATTTTATATGATTACGTTTTGCATCTTCCAATATCATCTTCATTAATCGTGTACCCTCACCAGTTCCAATATTTGAACACAATTTATGAATAAATATAAATCCACCATCTTTTTTATATATTTTTGTGCCTATATATGCAATTATTTTACTATTATCATGGACGTATATTGTCCGATAATGTTGATTTTGTTTTAATGTTTCATAATCTTGTCTCAAAGATATATTAACTTTATAACGCTTTCCAGAATGTTCTTTACCTTTACATAAATGTGGCGAATTTGCAATAAGAGATTTAAAATGATTATAGGATTCATCATCAATTACCTCTGAGGTAATATAATTATTTGTTCTTTTATTAGTTGTTTGTTTTGTTCTTTTATTTGTCCTTTTATTAGTTGTTTGTTTTGTTCTTTTATATGTTTTAGGTCTAGTAGTAATAATAGGTTGTGTATTTTCTTCCATTTTTAATTGATATAGAATATCATTATTATCTGTAATCATATTAGCCATTTTGATTTGATATTTATTATATTTATAGATAATAAAAATAGAAAAAATAGAAGAAAATGCAAAAAATTGAATTATAAATTATTATTTATAAATATTACATTTATACATACATACATACATACATACATACATAAGTTTTTGAGACTCTAAAATGGCTCAGGAAGTTAATGGTGATGGTTCTCGTGTGTTTTTAAGTAAAGATAAACAATTCTATCTTACACGATATTGTGGAGGATATAATGAGAATCCAAAATCTGATGGACAATGTGGTCCAACAAATGGTCCTCAATGTTCTCATTGTGAGAAATCATTTCCTCCAACAGAAGAAGCAGGAGCAAAGCAAGAAGAAGTTGTTCCATTTCTATATGATCCAGTTTGTTATGAGACTGGAACAGTAAATCCTGACGCAACTCTTGGAGATTTATTAAATTTACTGTCTCCGATGTTTGCTTTTCATAGAGAACATTGTCCTCTTTTTAAAAAAAGTATTGTTGATGCAATTAATAAAATCTTGCGGGAAAAGCTAAACGACCCATCTATAAATTTTACTGGCGATGATGCCAGAATTGTTTATGAAAGGTATTGGTTTATGAAAAATTATTTCACTGCCGAATATAAAAGTTTAGAAACCAATAAAGGTACAATTTTAATTACTGCGGATGGAAACCTTTCTTTCTATTACGGCAAAAATTCTCCATTTCAAAATACTGCGGATGGTGTTAAATTAAAGGATGGTGTCACATGGTATCTTTTATTTATGTGGTTATCTGCATTTGGATATGTTTGGACAGGAAAAAATGAAGAAGGTAAATACTTTATTTCTGATGCTGAAGCTACATTCGTGAAATCATATATTTCCAAACGTCTGGGAATATCTATTAAATCTTTACAAGCGGAACCAATTACGAATGATGGGAAACCTTCTATTTTAGTAATGTATGAAGATCTGACGCAAAAATTCTTGACATTTTGTGAACGTTCGGGAGATGTTGTTGGTATTTTAATTGATGATGTCCCTGATGGTCATAAGAACAAATTAAATGTAGAACATTTATGGATTAACACATTTTTAGCTGAAAACGCGAAAACACAAGCGCCAACACAAGTGGCAACACAAGCGACAACACAAGCGCCAACACAAATTTGCGACACTCGAGAAAAAAGTGCAAAATGTTTCAAATGCAATTTTCATACTAGATGTATGCTTAATAATAGTTGTTGTAGTGATTGTTCAAAAAATATAATTTTTAAAGATTCTGAACCAAAAAACATGAGTTTAAAAGATTTATATAAACTGTGCTATCTAGATTGGCTTTTAATTGAACAAAAATACATTAATCAATTGAAAACTCGTTTTGATATTGAAATAACTCAATCTTGTCGTTTTATGGAATATTGTGGTTCTATACGATTTTGTGAAGTTGATGAAAATAATAAGATAATTGCGGCACATTCAGTTAGTATTTAAAGTAAAATCGAAAAAACTATTTCGGCTATTTACCAAACAAAAATAAATAAAATTTATATTTTTTTATTTTATTTATAGATAATAAAAATGGAAAAAATGGATTTATAATTATTTATAATTAAAAAAATGTATATATATAGTAATACATAATACATAATACATAATACATAAAAATTTAAAAATGACAATAATATCAATGAATTCCAAAATAAATCCAAATGCATCCGCCTCTCAACAAGATGCCTCAGCACAAGATACAACATCAACTAATAGCGATAAATCTAAAATACAAGAAATGCCAATAATACCTACAATATCAAAAGCAATACGTAAAACAAAAAAAACATTATTTAGAAAAGAGCTTAATATGGATAACATTGAACAATATATATATAGTAATCGTTTTACTCATGTATATCTATATAGTAGTATTGATAATAATAGTATTAGCGAGGTTAGAGAAGCAATAGATAATGCCAATAAATCTGATAGTACAGATAATGTTAGAACCTCACCAAAAGGTATTGTATTACATATAAATAGTCCAGGTGGTGCAATAACATCTGGTATAGGATTAATGCGAATAATTGCCCGTTCTAGAGTTCCAATTATTGTTTATATTGAAGGCATTTCTGCAAGTGCCGCAACTTTTATATCTGTTTTGGCAAAATATCGCGTAATTGCCCCGTATGCTAATATCCTTATACATCAATATAGTTCATTTGCAATGGGACAACGTGATGAATTAGAGTTTGATAGGCAAATAACTGAAAAAATGTATGCAATGATGAAATCTTTATATAAAAAACATACACTTATACCAGAAAATTATCTTAATGAACTTCTGGAACATGATTTGCTTTTAACACCAGAACTGGCTTTGGAATATGGACTTGTTGATAAAATTTTGGCTCCTCAAAGTTCTCTTAATATAGAAAAATATTTTCGGCTTAATCCAGAATATAATTTGAATAAACTAATTATTGATAGAAAAACAAATTTCAATAATATTTATCTTTATGGTGAATCTGGATGGATGGATGATACATTTGCAAAATCATTGGGCATTTGTAAAAAAATGTTAGCCATTATACAAAAACAACCTACCTATAGTATGAGTAAAATAAAATCTAGTACAAAATCTAATACAAAATATAATACAAAATATAGTAATGCAGGAAATAATCTAGATACAATTATTAGTAAAGGTGGTGCAAAGCCAATTATATTTCATATTTCGGATTTAGGCGAATTTAATAATATTTACCATATATTGCCAATTCTTAATACTCTTGCAATTTGCCCTGTGCCAACAGTTTGTATTGTAGACGGACCAATGTCTCATATATGTATGTTAATTGCCATTATGTGTAATAAATCTTATATTTACCATTATGCATTCATTACTATGAATTTTGTAAGTTTTAGCGATGGTGGAATGAAATTAGGCGATGTAGTATATAATACTAAAATGTTTGGTAATGTAATACAAAATATATTGCGTACCTATACAAAATTACCTTCGGAAATAATTGATAATATATTCAAAAAAAGATTTATCTTTCCTGCTACAAAATGTGTAGAATACGGTATAGTAGATGGCATTTTGAATGATTGATTATTTTGAATGATTGATTATTTTGAATGAATCATATATATTATATTTTTTATAAAATAACTATTTAATATTTCATATTTCATATTTCATATTTCATATTTTTATTTATTTTATTTTTTTATCTATGTAAATGATAAGTAGTTCTGACACAATGAAACAAAAAACATTATATATAGTTCTGGTAATATGTTTAATAATTATTAGTATATTGAGTACATTATTTATTAGTAATTATCAAAAATTACAACCAAATAGAGATTCTACTATAGATAAACCAAAAACTTATATTTATTCGCAAAATTATGGTTATCCGGTATATGATACTGATTACGCATATGATTATGATGGATATTGGTTTCAACCTAGTAGATGGTGGGATAATTTATGGAATTATGATAGATATGATAGACATGATAGACATAGATATAATAGGCGTCGCGACTATGATAGACGTGATGGATTAGATATTCATAATAGATATAATAATCAAATTAATATTACATCGCAACCTAATTTACCTCGCCAATCGCAACCGCCACCGCCCCAATTACCCCAACCGCCAGAATCCCAACCGCCCCCTCCAGAATCCCAATTACCACCCCCACCTTCCCAACCAATAATTTCACTTGTCCGACAAAATACAGATTTTCCCTTACCTACATTATATTCATCTGCGCCAATTATGCCAGAAGAAATTTCTATGTCTCCATTGCAAAGTTCTAATCAATCAGCATTTACATCTGTTCCATTAAACGAATCTAATTTTACAGATCAAAATCATAATCCATTACCAATTGATATAATGGCATCACAAGCTATTGCTCTAGAATCGCAATAAATTATTTTAGTTTATTTTAGTTTTATTTTAGTTTATTTTAGTTTTATTTTATTTTAGTTTATTTTATTTTATTTTATTTTATAAATTTGACTTAAAGATTATATGAATTATATTGTATAATAAACTATTCATAATTTTCATAATTTTCATAAATGGCATTGGCATTGGCAACAGTATGTAAAATAATACCAAATATAAGATATTTTGATGTATCTATGAGAGATGTATCATTATCAAAAACATTGCCAGAAAAACAAATTATGATAGATACTATAATGAAAAAATATAAACCACATGCATTAGAAATTGGTTCTCCAATACAGAAAATAACAAATTCTTATAAATTATATCAATATGCTAGTACAATTTATAATAAAAATAGTATATATAATAGGCTTATGAAAAGCAATATGATAAGCCACATATATCATCCGTGCGAGTTTTATTTATTAGTTCCACCAATAAAAAAATATATAAATATTACCCAAAAGATAAATATAAAAAATATTTCACTCTATACATCAATTCAAAATCAATCTATACAAGAAACAAAAGCAAATATTACAAATATATTGAAAAAAAAAGATAAATTTGATAATGTAAAATTATATGTATCCTGTTCGTCAGATATTCATAATAGTGGTAAAAAAGATAATGATAATATACTAAATGAATTATATGAATATATAGAACTTGATGGTGTAAATGAAATTTGTATTTCCGATACGCGTAGAACTATGACTCAAGACGATTTTATCTATATCATTGATAATCTTTCAAAAAATAAAGATACTATGGATAAGATGGATAAAATAAGTTTGCAATTACATATGAATGATGGTAATGGAAATAGTAATGGAAATGGAAATAGTAATGGAAATGGAAATAGTAATGGAAATGGAAATAGTAATGGTAATATTGATAACATTATTGAAAACATTATTGAATATGCATTAATTAATAATATACATAAATTTAATGTTTCTAGTCTGGACAATAGTAATAGTAATATTACAAGTGCAAATGGTTCTAAACTAACTTATGAAAAATTAAATACTATTTTAACAGATTTTTATATATAATGGAAAAAAAATGTAAAATATATAAAAAATTGAAAAATAAAACAAATTATAAAATAAACATATAATTCCTATATTTCCTATATTTTGGATATTCAAGATGGCAAATTGCAA